>TARA_Y200000002_G_scaffold144902_4_pt1 | contig 20330 bp, 17 predicted proteins | sample TARA_Y200000002 | Tara Oceans TARA_Y200000002 (sample SAMEA2619388) | marine metagenome | biome: marine biome (ENVO:00000447); feature: surface water layer (ENVO:00002042); material: "saline water (ENVO:00002010), including plankton (ENVO:xxxxxxxx)" | depth 5 m | reverse complement strand
TTGTTGCTTGTTTTTTATTCATTATCAAAAGAAGAATTATTAGCAAAAGGAAACCCAATGATTAAGGAAAGTGAAAACTTCCATTACTAAATTTGAGAAGATAATATGACTACATTATTTATAGTATTAATATTGACATTTATCACAATTGCCATTTGGCAAATGATTAAAATATTTGACTTATCTAAATCAATTTCTGGGGTAAAAGTTGATGATTCTCAAATTGCTAATGATAAGGATAATACTATGCAGGCTAAATTAATGCTTGGTTTTCTTGCTTTTATTTATGCAATAACTATTTTTTCACTTGTAAAATATGGCAAATTTCCATTGATATCTAATGCTGCATCAGAACATGGTGCGCAGATAGATACTCTTATGATTTGGACTATGGTTTTAATTTTCATAGTTCAAACAATTACACAATTTCTTTTATATTTCTTTGCATACAAGTACAAGGGTAATAAAAAATCCAAAGCACTATTTTATACAGATAATCACAAACTTGAGTTAATGTGGACTGTTATTCCAGCAATAGTTTTGACTGGATTTATTACCTATGGTCTTTTAACTTGGTCAGATGTTATGAATATGCAAAAAAATGATGATCCAATGGTAATCGAATTATATGCTCAACAATTTAATTGGAAGGCTAGATACGCTGGAAAGGATAATGTTCTTGGAAAATCCAATGTAAGATTAATAGATATTGATAGAGCTAATATTTTGGGGGTTGATGAAAATGATCCTAACGGACAAGACGATGTGATAACTACTGAACTTCATTTACCAGTTAACAGGCCAATATTGTTTGTTATGAGATCACAGGATGTTATTCATTCTGCTTACATGCCACACTTTAGAGCTCAAATGAATTGTGTTCCAGGAATGGTTACTAAATTTGCATTTACTCCTACTGTTACTACAGAAGAAATGAGGCAAAACCCATCAATGATTGATAAAGTGATTAACATTAATAATATTAGAGAAGAAAAAAGTGAAGAGCTCGCCCTCAAGGGTGAAGAGCCTTTAGACCCATATGAATTTGACTACTTACTTTTATGTAATAAAATTTGTGGTAAATCTCATTACAATATGCAAATGAAAATTATTGTTGAAACTCAAGAAGAGTTTGATAATTGGTATAATCAGCAAACAGTATTTAAGAATTCGCTAATTGCACAAAATTAAGACTATGGCAGAATATATAGAATTTGATAAAGATCATCACGCTCATCATCACAAAGAGACATTTATAACTAAATATATTTTTAGTCAAGATCATAAAATGATTGCTAAACAATATTTGTTTACTGGTGTCTTTTTTATGGGCATTATTGGAATTTTAATGTCGGCATTAATGAGAATGCAAATTGCATGGCCTGAGGAACCAAATATATTTTTTGATTTCCTGTTAGGAAAATGGGCGCCTGAGGGAGTAATGGATGCTGACATTTATTTAGCACTTGTAACAATGCATGGAACTATTATGGTTTTCTTTGTCCTGACGGCAGGATTAAGTGGAACCTTCAGTAATCTACTTATCCCATTACAACTGGGTGCTAGAGATATGGCTTCTGGTTTTCTTAATATGGTAGCATTTTGGTTATTTTTTGTTTCTACTGTCTTGATGGTTACATCAATATTTGTTGAAGCTGGACCAGCTGCAGCAGGGTGGACAATTTACCCTCCATTAAGTGCTCTAGAAATGGCCCAGCCTGGATCCGGTTTAGGGATGACATTGTGGTTAGTCTCTATGGCATTTTTTATAGCATCCTCATTACTTGGATCATTAAATTATATAGTTACTGTTTTGAATTTACGAACAAAAGGTATGTCTTTAACAAGAATGCCTTTAACAATTTGGGCTTTTTTCGTAACAGCAATTATTGGAACAATTTCATTCCCAGTTCTTCTATCTGCTGCACTTTTATTAATCATGGATAGAAGTTTTGGAACCTCATTCTTCCTCTCAGATATTTTTATTCAAGGTGAAGTATTGCACTACCAAGGTGGTTCACCGGTTTTATTTGAACACCTTTTTTGGTTCCTTGGGCACCCAGAGGTATATATAGTACTATTACCTGCTTTAGGAATTGCCTCTGAGGTAATTGCAACACATGCTAGAAAACCAATTTTTGGTTATAAGGCAATGATTATATCCATATTGGCTATTGCATTTTTATCAACGATTGTATGGGGTCATCACATGTTTGTAACCGGCATGAATCCGTTTTTAGGTTCAGTATTTACATTTACAACGTTATTAATTGCAATACCTTCAGCGGTCAAAGCTTTTAACTATATAACTACATTGTGGAAAGGGAATATTCAATTTAATACTCCAATGCTTTTTGCAATTGGATTTGTTTCAACATTTATTACAGGTGGTTTAACTGGGATAATTCTTGGAGATAGTGCCCTGGATATAAATGTTCACGATACATATTTTGTTGTTGCGCATTTTCACCTTGTAATGGGAATATCTGCTTTGTATGGAATGCTAGCTGGAATTTATCACTGGTATCCAATACTTTTTGGAAAAATGATGAATAAAAGTCTAGGTTACATCCATTTTTGGGTGACTGCAATTTCTGCTTACGGAGTCTTTTTCCCAATGCATTTTATCGGTATGGCTGGTCTTCCAAGAAGATACTATACTAACTCAAACTTCCCATTATTTGATGATCTTGCTGATACAAATCAAATCATTACAATGTTTGCTTTGATGGGAGCTGCAGTTCAATTAGTCTTCCTTTATAATTTTATTTACAATATATTTTATGGTAAAAAAGCACCTCAAAATCCATGGAAATCAACAACTTTAGAGTGGACCGCTTCTCAAAAGCATATTCACGGTAATTGGCAAGGTAAAATTCCTGAGGTTCACAGATGGCCATATGATTATAGTAAACCTGGCTATAAGGAAGATTTTGTTCCTCAACACATACCTTTGAAGAAAGGGGAAGAGGAGTATTAATACAATATGTGTTAAAGAAAAAGCCTTTCTGATTTAGAAAGGCTTTTTCTTTATATTTGTTTATATGAATGAAAATCTAGATCCTTCATCTGAAAATCTTTCGTCAAATGAAAGGGAATTCGAAAATAACTTAAGACCTGTTTCTTTTAAAGATTTTTCAGGTCAAGATCATGTAATCAATAATTTAAAAATTTTTGTTGAGGCTGCAAATCAAAGAAATGAAGCTTTAGATCATACATTATTTCATGGTCCACCAGGGTTAGGAAAAACCACACTAGCAAATATTTTAGCAAAGGAATTAGATGTTGAAATTAAGGTAACTTCTGGACCTGTTTTAGATAAACCAGCTGATTTGGCAGGTTTATTAACCAACCTACAAGACAGAGATGTCTTGTTTATCGATGAAATACACAGATTGAGTCCAATTGTTGAGGAATACTTGTACTCTGCTATGGAAGATTATAAGATAGATATAATGATTGAATCAGGCCCTAATGCAAGATCTGTTGAAATAAATCTTAACCCCTTTACTTTAGTTGGAGCAACAACTAGGTCAGGATTGCTTACAGCCCCAATGCGAGCAAGATTTGGAATTACCAATAGGCTCAAATATTATGACTCAGAATTGCTGTCAACTATAGTTCAAAGAAGTGCAAAAATTTTAGATGTTACTACTTCTATGGAGGCTGCAATTGAAATTGCAAGTAGAAGCAGAGGTACACCAAGAATAGCAAATTCACTTCTAAGAAGGGTAAGAGATTTTGCTCAGATTAAAGGTGATGGTAAAATTGATATTAATATAACAAAGTCAAGTCTCAAAGCACTTAATGTTGACGTAAGTGGACTTGATGAGATGGATAATAAAATATTAAGTACTATCATTGACAAGTTCGCTGGTGGCCCAGTTGGATTAACAACTTTAGCAACAGCTGTAAGTGAGAACCCAGAGACAATTGAAGAGGTTTATGAACCTTTTTTAATTCAACAAGGTTTTATTATGAGAACGCCTAGAGGTCGAGAAGCTACAGAGCTCGCATTTAAACACTTAAACAAAGAATTTAAGTCATCTCAAAAAGGACTTTTTTAAATACTTTGTATATGCATAAATATTTTGGCATTGAGAACTTAACACTTGATATTAAATCTCAGGCTAAAAACCTTGGTTTCATGTCTTGTGGAATTAGTGAAGCTAGATTTTTAGAGGAAGAGGCTCCCAAACTCGAAGAATGGCTTAATAATAATATGAACGGTAAGATGTCTTATATGGAGCGTAACTTCGACATGAGACTTGATCCAAGAAAAATTGTTGATGACGCCAAAAGTGTAATTTCTCTCACATATAATTATTTTCCAAAACAAACCTTAAGTGAATCAGGATTTAAGTTGTCAAAGTACGCATATGGGAAAGATTATCACTTTGTAATAAAAGAAAAATTAAGGAATCTCCTTGAGTATATAAAAGAAAAAGTAGGTGATATAAATGGAAGAGTTTTTGTTGATTCAGCTCCAATTTTAGAAAGAGCTTGGGCAAAGAAAAGTGGATTGGGTTGGGTTGGAAAAAACACAAATCTAATTTCTAAGCAAAACGGTTCATTTTTTTTCTTGTGTGAAATTATTTTAGATCTAAAACTTAATTATGATCATATTGAAACAGATCACTGTGGTTCTTGTACTGCATGTATAGATGCATGCCCAACCGATGCAATCGTTGATCCATATGTAGTGGATGGAAGCAAATGTATTTCTTACTACACAATAGAATTAAAGGATAATATCCCAGATCATGTAAAAGGTTCATATGGAGATTGGATTTTTGGATGTGATATTTGTCAGGATGTGTGTCCGTGGAATAGATTTTCAAAGCCTCATAATGAACCGCTTTTTAATCCTAAAGATGAGTTTTTATCGATAAGCAAAAATGATTGGATAGAAATGACGAAAGAGACTTTTAACAAAGTATTTAAAAACTCTGCTGTAAAAAGGACAGGGTTTGATGGGATTAAAAGAAATATTGAATTTATAAAAAGAAAATAAAACTAAATTTTTCAGATTTTTTGAATTAAATTGTTAATTAAAATTTTTTAAAATGATCACCTACATAAAAGGAAGATTATCAGAAAAATCTCCAACAAATATTGTAATTGAGACTAACGGAATTGGCTATTGGGTAAATATTTCATTAACCACATTTTCTCAAATTCCTGATCAAGAAAGTATTAAGTTATATACGCATCTTCTAATAAAAGAAGATTCTCATTCCCTTTATGGATTTTACACTCTTAAGGAAAGAGAAATTTTTAGACTTTTAATTTCCGTTAGTGGAGTTGGTACAAGTACTGCAAGAACTATGCTTTCGTCATTAAATCCCGAGCAAGTTATTGATGCGATTTCGTCCAATAATGTTTCGATTGTCCAATCTGTAAAGGGTATAGGTAGCAAAACTGCTCAGAGATTAATCATAGAGTTGAGAGATAAAGTATTAAAAATATATGATATTGATGAAGCTTTTGTTAATTCAAACAATACCGTAAGAGAAGAAGCGTTATCTGCTTTAGAGGTTCTTGGAATTAATAAGAAATCTGCAGAGAGATTAGTCGACAAAACAATTAAAGATAATTTAGATATTACTGTAGAGGAAATAATCAAAGAGACTTTGAAAAATATTTAATTTATTTAATGCTACCTAGTTTCAATTTAAAAACCTATTTACTGGGATTACTTTCATTTATGTTAGTAATTCAAGTTAATGCTCAGGAATCACAAGCAGATTTAGGTCAAATTAACATTCCAAATCCGTCAACCTATATTGAAAATTATGAATATGATACTGCAAGTGATTTGTATTATTATAATGTAAAAGTAGGTGAATATGATATTAGTTACCCTATAATATTAACACCTAATGAATATCAAGAACTTATTTTAAAAGAAGACTTAAAAAGTTATTACAAATCTAAGATTGATGCAGCTGAAGGAAAAAAAGATGGCTCTGAGGAAGATCAGAAAAATTTAATTCCTGAAATTTATGTCAACTCACAATTATTTGAATCAATTTTTGGAGGAAACTCTATTCAGGTAGTTCCTCAGGGTTCATTGGAGGTTGATTTAGGAGTTCTTTACACTAAACAAGACAATCCAGCTTTTTCACCAAGAAATCGAAGTAATTTAACTTTTGATTTTGACCAAAGAATAGGATTAAGCTTAGTTGGAAAGGTTGGAACTAGAGTTCAGGTAAACGCAAATTTTGACACGCAATCCTCTTTTGATTTTCAAAATCTTTTAAAACTTGAATATGAGCCAACCGAGGACGATATCATTCAGAAAATTGAAGTTGGTAACGTCAGTATGCCATTAAATAGTTCTTTAATTTCTGGCGCTCAAAGTCTTTTTGGTGTTAAAACTGAACTTAAGTTTGGAAAAACAAGAATAAAAGCTATCTTCTCAGAACAAAAGTCAGAATCAAGATCCGTAGTTTCAGAAGGTGGAGGTACAGTTCAAGAATTTGAATTCAGAGCTTTGGATTATGATGAAAACAGACACTTTTTTTTAAGCCATTATTTCAGAAACAAGTATGATGAATCCCTAGCCAATTATCCATATATAAATTCTAATGTTCAAATTACAAGAGTAGAGGTTTGGGTAACTAATAGGAATAACCAATTAGAGGATGTTAGGAATATTTTAGCATTTCAGGATTTAGGAGAAACAAACAACGTATCATCCTCAGTAAATATTTTTTCAGCGCCCCAATCTTATCCCGATAATTCTAATAATGCATTTGATCCTATTGCTATCGGCGATGCAGGATCTCAATTAACGAATTTGGTAAGAGATATCGCATCTGTACAATCTGGAATTCTTGTGCCAAATGTTAATGAAGGGATAGATTACGGAAAATTAGAAAATGCTCAAAAGTTACGTGAGAATATAGATTATAAAATTCACCCCCAATTAGGTTATATTTCTTTAACACAAAAATTAGATAATGATGAAATTCTGGCTGTTGCATTTCAGTATACTGTTGGAGATCAGGTTTTTCAAGTTGGTGAATTTGCAAATGACGGAGTTCAAGCAACCGAAGTTTCTTTTGAAAATAATAATCAGGTGGTCAACTCAAACAACCTTGTTGTAAAATTATTAAAGAGTACAGTTACAAATGTTGAAGAGCCAATATGGGACTTAATGATGAAAAATATTTATAATACAGGTGCATTTCAACTAGAAAGAGAAGACTTTAAATTAAACATTTTTTATAAAGAATCTTCAGAATTAAACTACATTACGCCTGTTGAGGGTACACCTTTTCCAAACCCAATCGGAGGATCCCTTCCAATTCAAGAACAACCACTTTTAAGTTTCTTTAATTTTGACAGATTAAACTATAATAATGATCCGCAAATTGGAGGTGATGGTTTTTTTGATTTTGTTTCAGAAATTACAGTGGTTCAACAATCAGGTAAAATTATATTTACAAAGGCTGAGCCGTTTGGAGAATTTTTATTTGAGTCGCTCAGACTAGATATTTCAGAGGATTATAATGGAGATCAAAATAGTCTAAACGATTACAATTTAAATCAAAAAAAATATGTTTATCACACACTTTATAATTCGACTAAAACTGCAGCTGAACAAGCAGCAGAGAAAAATAAGTTTTTGGTTAAAGGTAAGTATAAATCATCATCAGGTGGCGGTATACCGATAGGAGCTTATAACGTCCCTAGAGGATCTGTAACGGTCACAGCTGGTGGTAGAGTTTTAGTTGAAGGAGTTGATTATACAGTGAATTATCAATTAGGAACTGTTCAGATTTTAGATGCTGGCTTACAGGCATCAAATATTCCAATTAATGTAAGTGTTGAAAATAATGCATTATTTGGTCAGCAAACTAAGAGATTTTCAGGTATTAATATTGAACATCAATTTAGTGATGACTTTATTGTCTCAGGTACCCTGTTAAATTTACATGAAAGACCACTTACTCAAAAAGCAAATTTTGGTACTGAACCTATTAATAATACAATGGTTGGATTTGACGGAAATTTTTCAAAAGAAATTCCACTCCTTACAAGACTTATCAATAAATTACCAAATATAGAAACTGATGTTCCTTCAAATTTTTCGCTGAGAGGTGAATTCGCATATTTACTTCCCGGAGCACCTAAAGGGAATAACTTTAACGGTGAAGCAACTTCCTATATTGATGATTTTGAGGGTACTCAAAATGTAATAGATTTATTAGCGCCCCAATCTTGGTCAATCTCTAGTAGACCAAAAGACCTTGGAAATATATACTCTGAGGGTGATGAGGATGATAATGGAATTCAAAATGGTTACGATCGGGCTTTACTTAATTGGTACTCCATTGACCCAATTTTTTATAGTAGTCAGAGACCCTCAGAAATTTCAAATGAAGATTTATCAAATTTATACTCAAGAAGAATATTTATTGATGAGATATTTCCTCAAGTTGATTTAGTTCAAGGACAAACAACAGTTATAAATTCTTTGGACCTAAATTATTATCCAAATCTGAGAGGTCCTTATAATATGGACCCTACAGTAGCTAATGGAACCATAGACAATGTTAATAATTCATGGGCAGGTATTACAAGACAAATTAATACGACTGATTTCGAACAATCTAATGTTGAGTATTTAGAATTTTGGTTAATGGATCCATTTTTGGAAGACAACGATAACAATGGTGGTGTACTAACTTTTAATCTTGGAAATATTTCTGAAGACATTATAAAAGATGGAAGGAAGCAATATGAAAATGGTCTTCCCGAGGATGGGGATATTAGCCTTCTTCCCGTGACCACTTGGGGTACTGTTGTTCCTCAAAATCAATCATTAGTATATGCATTTTCTTCAGTGGGAGATTCAAGAACAAATCAAGATGTTGGGATTGACGGATATGATGATAGCGAGGAAGCAAATGTTTTTACTGCTTTTTCTAATTTATCTGACCCCGCAAACGACAATTATGAATATTTTCTTAATAAGCAAGGAAATATTTTTGAAAGATATATGGATTACAACGGATTAGACGGTAATTCTCCCGAAACTATTTCAAATACTGATAGAGGGTCATCAAATTATCCTGATGTTGAAGATATAAATCGCGATAATACAATGAATACTATTGATAGTTACTTTGAATACGAATTGGAGATATCACCAATTTCACTATCAAACCTCAATAATCCATATATAATTGACAGAAAGGAAAAAAATGTGAATTTACCTAATGGGACCTCAGAACTGGTAAGTTGGTATCAATTTAGAATCCCTGTTAATGAGCCAACTGGCTCTGTTGGAGGTATTTCTGATTTTAGATCAATTAGGTTCATGAGAATGTTTCTGACAGAATTTAGTCAAAATACAATTTTCAGATTTGGAACTTTGGAACTCGTAAGAAGTGATTGGAGAAAATATCAATTAAGTCTTGACGAAGAAATTGACAATAATAATGATACTACTGATTTTTCAGTAGGGATAATTGGTATTCAAGAAAATGAAGAAAGTTATGTTTCACCACCTGGAGTTGAAAGGGAACAGTTTAATAATAATAATACAATTGTAAGACAGAATGAGCAATCGCTTGTTTTAAATGTATGTGAATTAGAACCTGAAGATTCAAGAGGTGTATATAAAAATATAAGTGTTGATATGAGGCAATTCAATCGACTAAGGATGTTTTTACATGCCGAGGATGGTTCGTCACCGGGATTTACAGATGGAGATATAATTGGATTTGTAAGACTTGGAAATGATCTTTCAGAAAATTATTATCAAATTGAAATACCTTTACAAGAATCTCCGTCAGGTTCATTAGACCCACTATCTGTTTGGCCTGTTATTAACGAAATTGATCTTCCAATAAGTGCCTTGGAAACAATTAAATCACTTTCAATTCTAAACGGAACTTTAGGTTCCGATCAGCCAATTTTTTATAATGTAATTAACGATGATGTAGTTGAAGACCCTGTAAGTGAGTTTTCGCCTTTAGATGTTGGAAGACAAAGGATTTCAATAAAAGGAAACCCCAACTTTGGAGATATTAGAACGTTAATGATTGGAGTGAAGAACCCAAGTCAGGATAATATGGATGTATGTGCTGAGGTTTGGTTTAATGAGTTAAGACTCTCAGATATGGATAATGAGGGCGGATGGGCTGCTACATTAGCAGTTGATACAAATATTGCTGATTTTATGAATATCTCTGCAACTGCAAGGCAAAGTACAAGCGGATTTGGAAATATAGAACAAGGTCCAAGTGAAAGAGATAAGATAGATAAAAAACAGTATGATATAATTTCTAATATTAACGTTGGTCAATTATTTCCAAAAAAATGGGGATTAAATATTCCGCTAAATTATGGTCAGGGTGAGGAATATATTACACCAGAATTTGATCAACAATATAGAGATATAACCCTTTCATCAAGAATAAATCAGGCAGAGTCTCAAGAGGATAAAGATGCAATTTTGAAACAGTCAGAGGATTATACAAAAAGAAAAAGTTTAAATCTAATTGGGATAAATAAACAAAGAACTAATGATGAAAAAACTCCAAGATTTTATGATATTGAAAATCTTACATTTAATTATTCCTACAATGAGGTAAATCATAGAGATTATGAAATTGAAAATATGCTTGATCAAAATGTTAGAGCAGGTGTAAATTATAATTTCAATTTTAACACTGTTAAACTAGAGCCACTCAAGAAAAATGATTCGATTTTTAACAGTAAATACCTAAAGATTTTAAAAGACTTTAATGTTAACTTATTACCGTCAAGCATAAGTATTAATACAGACTATATTAGACAGTTCAATAAACAAAAATTTAGAGAGGTTGATTTAGCTCAAGATAATATTGGCATTCAAGAGTTGTTTAGGCGAAACTATTCATTTGATTTCCAACTAGCTATAAATTATCCTATTTCTGAAAATCTGACCTTAGATTACAATATTGGAAACAATAATATTGTAAGAAATTACTTTGTTGATAATCAAATTAACGGAATCCAAGATTCTGAACTAGATGTATGGGATAGGTTTTTTGATATTGGGGATCCTAATAGGCAAGTTCAACAAGTTGCAATCAATTATGATATACCCTTTAATAAAATACCAACTTTTAATTTCTTAAAAACCACATATTCATATACCGGCGATTACCAATGGCAAAAAGGATCAGATTTATTCGGAAATCTTACTTTAGACGGTCAAACTTATGATCTTGGAAATTCTATATCAAATGCAAATACGCACAATATCAATTCAATACTTGATATGCAGAAATTTTACAGATATTTGGGATTAACTAAGTTTACCAGAGGCTCTGACTCAAAAGCTGTGAGAGGGTTTTCCAGCGCCAATACAAAAAAAACAAATCCAATTTTAAAATCATTTATTAATTTAATTACGACAGTAAAGAGAATTCAAATTAATTATTCAGAAAACAACGGCTCTTTTTTACCAGGATTCTTGGATACACCAGGTTTTATAGGATCATTTACACCATCACTTGGTTATGTGTTTGGAAGTCAAAAAGATATAAGGTATTTAGCTGCAAGGAACGGATGGCTGACTGTTTTTCCAGAATTCAATCAACAATTCTCTAGCACTAATAATACTAACCTTACCTTTTCTGCCAATTTAGTTCCGATTAATGATTTAAAAATTGATTTAACAGGTGGAAGAACTTATGCAGAAAATTTAACCGAATCGTTTAATACTTTAGATTCAGATAATGATGGATTCAGTGATTTGTATAATCCATTTATTCAAAACTCGGTTGGTAATTTCAATATCTCTACAGTTCTTATTAAGACAGCTTTTTCACAAAGTGATGAATTTAGCTCTGAGGTATTTGAAACTTTCAAGAACAATAGACTTATAATTGCAAGAAGACTAGCTGCTCAAGAAGGAGTTGATTTTACAAATCCAAACAATTTTGAAAATGGAGATCTTAACGGATTTCCACTTGGATTCGGAAAAACAAGTCAGTCAGTTTTATTACCGTCATTTTTATCCGCATACACAGGAACTGACGCCAACAAAGTTACTTTAGGAGCATTTAGAGATGTTCCAATTCCAAATTGGACTATAAAATATTCTGGTTTTATGAAAATGAAATGGTTTAGAAAAAACTTTAAAAGATTTTCAATATCACACGGCTACAACTCCATGTATACAATTAATCAATTTAGATCAAACCTAGATTACATTCAACCTGATTTTAGCATAGACTACACCTCCCAAAATAATGATGTTTTTGATCAGTCTGACAACTATAAAAATAAAACCTTGTTTAGTAATATTAATCTAATGGAGCAGTTTAGTCCACTATTTAAAATTGACGTAGAAATGAAAAATTCTTTGAAGTTAATGACTGAGGTAAGAAAAGATAGATTACTTTCATTAAGTTTTGATAATAATTTATTGACAGAAATTCAAGGGAACGAATATATTCTAGGATTGGGATGCAGAGTAAAAGATCTTCAAATAAGATCAAGACTTGGAGGTTCAAGACAATTAATAAAGAGTGATTTAAATATGAAAGCTGACTTTTCTGTTAGGAATAATAAAACAATTGTCAGATATTTGGATTTGGAAAATAATCAAGTAACGTCAGGACAAACTATTTTGAACTTAAAATATTCCGCTGATTATGCGTTTAGTCAAAATTTAACTGGAATATTTTATTTTGATTATTCTTTTTCTGAGTATGCAATTTCGACTGCATTCCCTCAGACAACAATTAGAGCTGGCTTTACAATGAGATATAATTTTGGAAATTAATAATTTATTAAAATGAATATACCTGAAGAATTAAAATATACCAAAGATCACGAGTGGATTTCAATTGATGGAGAAATTGCGACTGTTGGTATTACCGATTTTGCACAAAGAGAATTAGGAGATATTGTATATGTTGAGGTTGAAACAGTAGGTGAGACCTTAGATGCAGATGAGGTTTTTGGGACTGTAGAAGCAGTAAAAACCGTATCAGATTTATTTCTGCCAGTTTCTGGTGAAATTATTGAATTTAATGAAGATTTAGAAGATACACCTGAGGATGTAAATGCCGAGCCATATTTAAAGGGCTGGATGATAAAGATGAAGGTTTCTAATCCTGATGATCTTAATCAATTGCTTAATTCAAATCAGTACAGAGAACTTATAGGAGAATAAAATAAGTTAGCAAACACTCAGTATTTCATTATCTATAATTGAAAATAAAAATTATTTTTTTTACAAATTATTAGTTACTTTAGCCAAGTTATTAATTTTTATGCAGAACAAAAAAAGCCCAAAAGCAGACATAGGAAGAAACAGCTCACTTTATTTTGCTGTAGGTTTAGCATTGATGATGTTTTTATCCTACGGAACTATTAATTACAAAGTTTACGACAAAGATGCACTAGGGTTAGACAAAGTTAGTATGGATGCTCTTGACGAGGAGGAGGTGCCAATAACTGAACAAGTAAAACCTCCACCACCTCCACCACCTCCACCACCGGCACCTGAAGTTATAGAAATTGTTGAGGATGAGGAAGAAGTAGAGGAAACGATTATAGAATCAACAGAATCTGATGAAGAGCTAGAAATTGAAGATATTGAAATAGAAGAATTTGAAGAAGATGTAGAGGTCCCTTTTGCCGTAATTGAAAATGTTCCCGTTTTTCCCGGATGTGAAAGAGGTAACAATGAAAAGAAAAGAAAATGTATGTCTGACAAAATTTCAAAATTTGTTCAGAGAAAATTCAATACCGATTTAGCTGGAGACTTGGGATTAACTGGGAGACAAAGAATCAGTGTTATATTCAAAATTGATAAGAGTGGAAATGTTACAGGCGTTAGAGCTAGAGCTCCACATCCAAGATTAGAAAAGGAAGCTCAGAGAGTTATAAACTTACTGCCAAAAATGCAGCCTGGTAAGCAAAGAGGTAAAGCTGTAATTGTGCCTTATTCTCTACCTATTATTTTCCAAGTTCAGGATTAAAATCTTTTTTAATGATTTTAAATAAATTAAGCTATAATATAGCTTATATTTGCAGTTAATTTAAAAGAAGGCTTGTCTACAAATATTTCATTATCTATAATTAAAGAGCTTACTAAATTTAGGTTAACCCTGAGTGTCGTATTTTCATCATTCATAAGTTATTTCCTAGGGACATCTGAAGTAAATCTTATTCAGCTTTTTTACTTAATCGCTGGAGGTATTCTTATTGTAAGTTCATCAAATATTTTCAATCAAATAATAGAAAGAGATTTAGATAAGCTTATGAAAAGGACTCAAAATCGTCCTTTACCAAAAAAAGAAATTACCCCAAAATTAGCTTTATTTTTAGCAATCCTTTCAGCTTTAATCGGATTAATTTTTATGTATTTGATTAACCTTAAGGTTGCAATTCTTGCAGCTATCTCAATATTTCTTTATACAGCTATCTATACCCCAATGAAATTGATAAGCCCACTTTCGGTTTTTGTTGGAGCAATTCCTGGTGCTTTCCCCTTCATGATTGGTTGGGTGGCAGCAACAAATGATATAGGAATCGAAGCTTTAACCTTATTTTTGATGCAATTTTTTTGGCAGTTCCCACATTTCTGGTCAATTGGATGGTCTCAAAATAGTGATTATGAAAAAGCTGGTTTTAAAATGTTGCCAACTGGAAGAAAAGACAAGTCCACATCGGCACAAATTTTGTTTTATTCAATATGGGCTGTATTAGTTTCAATAATTCCTTTTTTTGGAATTACAGGCGAACTAAAGCTTAGTATTTTTGGAGTTTTAGCTGTTTTTGCTTTAGGAGCTATTCTAATTTATAAATCTTATATTCTATTTTTAGACGGAAAAAACGAGAATGCAAAAAAATTAATGTTGACAAGTGTGATCTACCTTACATTTATTCAGCTTACCTTTTTATTTGATAAAATATTCTAATTATGAGTTCACTAGTAAATAAAAGAAATAGAGCATTGAAAATGATGTTGTGGTTTGGAATTGGATCACTTTTCATGACTTTTGCCGGATTAACAAGTGCATTTATAGTAAGTAAAAATAGAGAGGATTGGGTTCAAAATTTTGATTTACCAGAAGCTTTTTATTATAGCTTAATCTTTATACTTTCAAGCAGTATAATATTGATTTTTGCAAGGAGATTACTTATAAAAAATCAACAAAAAAAAGTTTCAGTATTATTATTAATCACAATATTGTTAGGAACCTTATTTATAGTATTTCAATTTTTAGGTTTTGGTCAAATAATGGCTGACGGATACCATTTTACAGGCCCAACTAGCACCATCAATAGTTCCTTTATTTTTTTAATTGCTTTTGTGCATTTAGTTCATGTACTGGTAGCATTACTAGCATTAATTGTAGTTTTTGTCAAAAATTTAAAGGGTGTTTATAACCATGAAAATTACACTGGTTTCGATCTTGCTTCAATTTTTTGGCATTTTGTAGATATTTTATGGATTTACCTGTTTATATTTTTGGTTTTCTTCGGTTAAAATAATTATTTTTGTACCTCATTAAATTAAACTATGGGAACTACAGTCAGCAGAACTTCAAATGAAAAGATTTGGAAAGGAGGTAATAAACCCCTAAACGCATCTTACGGAAAAATGATGATGTGGTTTTTCATTGTTTCTGATGCATTAACTTTTTCTGGATTTATTGTCTCTTATGGATTTGCTAGATTTAAATATGCAAATTCATGGCCAATCGCCGATGAAGTTTTTACACACGTACCATTTATGCATGGTCAAGAGCTCCCAATGATATATGTTGCTTTTATGACATTTGTTTTGATTATGTCATCCGTAACAATGGTGCTTGCCGTTGATGCTGGGCATAAAATGAATAAAGCTAAGGTTACTTTTTACATGTTTTTAACAATTATTGGAGGAATCATTTTTGTTGGTTCTCAAGCTTGGGAATGGGCAACTTTTATCAAAGGTGATTATGGTGCAGTCAAGACAAAAGGAGGGAATATTCTTCAATTTTTAGATGCAGAAACTTCGAAGAGAGTAGCTGTTAGTGACTTTGCTTTTGTTTATTCCAGCTCAAGAGATCAGCATCAAAAATATAATGGAATATGGTACAGAGAAGAATCAAGTCTACCATCATTCTCTGTTGAAGAAGTAATTGCTGGAATGGAGGCATCACCAAATATTGTTATTAGAACTCAAAATCTAGATGATAACGGTCATAAAACTGTACTATCCCGTGAAGAGTCTTTAGATATTTTGAAATCAACCGGAGTTTCTGTTGTAAACGGAGCTAATCTTATTGAAAACGAATATGGAGTTCCTTTATTTGCTAATTTCTTTTTCTTTATTACTGGTTTTCATGGTTTTCATGTTTTTTCAGGAATTGTACTTAATGTTATTATATTCTTCAATGTCATTATTGGTACTTATGAAAAAAGAAAAAGTTATGAAATGGTAGAAAAGGTTGGTCTCTATTGGCATTTTGTAGATTTAGTCTGGGTTTTTGTTTTCACATTTTTCTATTTAGTATAATCATATGGCAGGACACGCACACAAATTGGAAATTTTTAGAGGACTTATAAAATTTAAGTCTAACACTCAGAAGATAATTGGAGTATTAATTCTCCTTTCAATAGTTACCTTGGTTGAGGTAGTACTAGGTATATATAAACCAGCAGTTTTAAATGAATACTTTTTAAATCTAAAACTTCTGAATTGGATATTTATAATTCTTACAATTGTAAAGGCATATTATATCACTTGGGACTTTATGCATATGCGTGATGAAACTTCTATATTGAGGAGAGTTGTAGTATGGACAGCTGTTTTTTTAATTCTTTATCTTACATTTATTTTAATCCAAGAGGGAGGATACATTTTTGATGAGTTTAATGACTCGTCAAGCTATATCAAAACAGATTTTTAATTTTAATTAAATCGTGATTAATACTTTTTACAGAAAATGGATTATTCTGGGAATACTTTTTCTATTGCCAGTGATATTTTTACTATTCCTATATCCGTCTACACATAATTACAATACTCTTGACATTGTCAATGAGGATATTAAAGACCTAGAAATTTTAAATTTTATTGACCAAAATGAAACAACTCTAAAAGAAAATATAACAATTCTCAATTTTTTGGGAAACAAACCTCTTGAAAATATTACAGGGGCCATGAACCTCAAAGAATTGGTGTATGATAAGTTTAAAGGGTTCAAAAAATTTCAGATCGTCACTATTGGTTCATCAGATTCTGAAAATTCATTAAAAAATGTAAAAAAGGAGTTAATTAAATCGGATGAATTAAAATATTGGTTTTTTGCAACGGCTAGTGATGAAAAAATAAAAGAAATTTATAATTCACTAAGATCTGTTAACAAATTAGACTCTTCAAGCTATACCAGTCAAGTGTTTATAGTCGATAAACAAAGGAATCAAAGAGGAAGAATTGATGATCGTAATGATAAAGAGATTGAAAAAAACATCAATTTAGTTGGTTTATATTCTTACAACTCTGTTATAGTTTCTGAAATAAAGAAAAAAATGAACGATGATATTCGAATTTTATTTACAGAATATAGGCAAAAAAGAAAAGGAAATTTCAATTCTAATATTAGACGAATAAGTAATTTGGATGGAAATGATCAATAAAAGAAATATTTTAATAGGTATAGTAATTATCGTTTTTGGTTTGGTTTTTGTTCCAAGGGTTATTGATCGAGTAAAAAATAACGACATTTCTCGAAGTGAAAGCAGGAGCCTAAAGCTTGATAATTTTGAAAAAAATATCGAGTCCCTTCCTTATTTATTGATAAATAACGAAAGAAAAATGGTTCCTGATTTTAAATTTATTAATCAAAATGGAGAACTTATTTCTAATAGTGATTATCTCGGCAAAGTTTATATTGTCGAATTCTTTTTTACAACATGTACCACAATTTGCCCTATAATGAATACAAATTTAGTTCATATTCAAAATAGTTTTACAGCTTTTCCTGAATTTGGTATAGCATCGTTTTCTATTAACCCTGATTATGATACAGTAGAAGTTTTGAATCAGTATGCAAATGATAATGGGATTGTAAATTCTAATTGGAATCTAATGACAGGCAACAGAGATGATATTTACAAGCTTGCAAATGATGGATTCAATCTTTACACTGCTGCAAGTACAGAATTTGTTGATGGTTTTGAACATTCTGGATACTTTGCGTTGGTAGATAAAAATGGATATATAAGATGTAGAAATGATAAATTTGGAAACCCTAAAATCTATTATAAAGGATCTGTAAATTTTCAAGAAAAATTAGATTCTAACGGTGAGTCTGAGGAAATTACAGTTTTGAAAGAAGATCTCTTAAAATTATTAAGCGAATAAAATGAGTTCAGATAAAGTAAAATTATATAACAGACTTACACTAATAGTATCATTTATTGTGCCTACACTAGTAGCATTACTACTCTTTTTAAAGTGGAATGCAGACAAGCTAATATTTGATTTAAGATCCCCAAATTTTGAACCAATCGTATTGTTGGAAAATTTACCATTTGCAGAACCATTAAAATTTTTGCCTCCGATTTATGCAACAACTAATGGGATTACTGCTATTCTTTTAATTTTTGCAGTGATTGCTATAAAAAATGGAAACAGAAAATTACATGAAAGATTGATTAAAATATGTATTGCTCTATCATTGTTATTTTTGGTTTTGTACATTGCTTATCATATTACAACAGACCCCACATCATTTGGAGGAGAGGGATTAATTAAATATTTGTACTATTTCATTTTAATTACACATATACTACTTTCAATCACTGTAATTCCTTTTGTACTTTTTTCATATATAAGAGCAATAACTGGTGATTTTGTAAAACATAAAAAAATTGCAAAAATTACATTCCCCATATGGCTCTATGTAGCTGTTACAGGTGTTATTGTTTATCTTATGATAGCTCCATACTATATTTGATGAGAAATAAATTATTTATATTATTATTTTTTCTACTCAATGATTTCATTTATGCTCAATGTGCGATGTGCAGAGCTGTACTTGAAAGTAGTGAAAATGAAGGTATGGCAGAAGGTATTAATAACGGCATAGTGTATTTAGCTTTTCTTCCTTATCTATTGGTTTTTTTTATGATTTTTTTCGTCTATAAAAAATTTAAAAAATAGACTTTTAATTTTTTATAATTTCCCTTAACATTTCTCTTATTCCTTTTAACAACTAATTAACAAGAATTTGTATTCTTTTTATTAACCTTTGCAAATACAAATTAGAGATTAAAATGTTAAAAATAGACAAACTTCATAAGTCTTATAAAATGGGAGACTCAAGTCTTCACGTTCTTAAAGGAATTAATCTAAATGTTAATAAAGGGGAAATGGTTGCTATTATGGGTTCTTCTGGATCTGGAAAATCTACTCTGCTAAATATTATTGGAATACTTGATGAACTCGACTCTGGAGAATACACATTAGATGGTATTGAAATTAAAGATTTAACAGAAAAGAAAGCTGCGCAATACAGAAATAAGTTTTTAGGGTTTGTCTTTCAGTCTTTTAACCTAATAAATTTTAAAAATGCTTTAGAAAATGTTGCTTTGCCTTTATATTATCAGGGATTAAAAAGAAAGGAGAGACAAGAAAAAGCAATGTTTCATCTTGAAAAAGTTGGACTTGCTGATTGGGCTAAACATTTACCAAATGAACTTTCTGGTGGACAAAAGCAAAGAGTTGCAATAGCTAGAGCATTAGCTGCAGAACCTAAATTACTACTTGCTGATGAACCAACTGGAGCACTAGATTCAGCTACTTCTCATGAAATAATGCAATTTTTACAGCAATTAAATGATGAAGGTAAAACAATACTAATTGTTACACATGAGGAGGATATTTCGCTAATGTGTAAAAGAATTGTAAGATTGAAAGATGGAGTTATTTTAGAGGATAAAAAAATTAAACAAAATAGGTTAATATAATGCTAGATTTTGGTCTATTTAGAGAAATATTTCAAAGTTTAAATAAAAATAAACTAAGGACATTACTCTCAGGTTTCACTGTAGCTTTTGCCATCATGTTATTTACAATTTTATTTGGAATAGCTAACGGATTTCAAAATACATTTAACAATGAGTTTAATGGAGACGCAAACAACTCGATATTCATATATTCTGGGCGTACCTCTAAAGCAGTTGAGGGATATCAGACTGGTAGAAGAATCCAATTTGACAATCCATTGTATAATACCTTAAAAAATGAATTTAGTGATGACATTGAATTTATAACTGGTAGGGTATATAAAAATGTTATCGCAAGTTTTGGAACC
>TARA_Y200000002_G_scaffold184944_1_pt1 | contig 20365 bp, 12 predicted proteins | sample TARA_Y200000002 | Tara Oceans TARA_Y200000002 (sample SAMEA2619388) | marine metagenome | biome: marine biome (ENVO:00000447); feature: surface water layer (ENVO:00002042); material: "saline water (ENVO:00002010), including plankton (ENVO:xxxxxxxx)" | depth 5 m | reverse complement strand
GGACCATATCAACTCATTGTGTTCCACTTTCTCATCGGTATCTCAGCTTACTTGGGACGGCAATGGGAACTTAGTTATAGACTAGGAATGCGACCATGGATTTGTGTCGCTTATTCTGCACCAGTTGCTGCAGCCTTCTCTGTCTTCCTCGTGTACCCATTCGGTCAGGGGAGTTTCAGTGATGGTATGCCTCTTGGTATTGCAGGGACTTTCAATTTTATGTTTGTCTTTCAGGCAGAACATAATATCCTCATGCATCCTTTCCACATGCTCGGCGTTGCAGGGGTATTCGGTGGAGCTTTATTCGCTGCTATGCATGGAAGTCTCGTTACATCTTCGCTCATTCGTGAAACGACTGGGCTTACTTCGCAGAACTATGGATATAAATTCGGTCAAGAAGAGGAGACGTATAACATTGTTGCGGCTCATGGGTACTTTGGACGACTTATCTTCCAATATGCCAGCTTTAACAATAGTCGTAGCTTACATTTCTTCCTTGCTACTTGGCCCGTCCTTTGCATATGGATTACCAGTATGGGAATCTCCACTATGGCTTTTAATCTCAATGGATTCAACTTCAACCAGTCTGTCGTAACAGCTAGTGGTTCGGTTGTCCCCACTTGGGCCGATGTATTAAACCGTGCTAATCTAGGTATGGAAGTAATGCATGAGAGAAACGCACACAATTTCCCGCTAGATTTAGCGGCTACGGAGGTGATCCAAAATGCCTAAAGGTAAAGGTACTTACGGTACAAAAAAAGGTAGACCCCCAATGAAAGGAACTAAAAAGAAATGACATGGCTGTTAAAAAGAAAAATGTTAGTCTTAAGATAGGCAAACATAAAAGCCGTACAGGCGGTTTGACAGCAGCTGGTCGTAAGAAGTATAATAAAGCTACTGGATCTAACCTTAAGGCTCCACAGCCTGAAGGTGGTCCACGTAAGCGATCCTTCTGTGCCCGTATGTCAGGAGTAAAAGGACCAATGAAAAAGAACGGTAAACCGACCCGTAAAGCACTTGCTCTTCGTAAATGGAAATGCTAAAATAAATCAACGTCCGTTCATCCCTTTCAATCAGGGACGCATGACACCCAAGCATGGAACGGGGCTTGGTATATGGATTTTACACATGACAGTAACTTACGTATATCGTGGCGTTGAGTACACCAAAACAACAAAGTAAATTGATGGCTCATCAAACAGCAGGAATGACAGCCTCTGTCACTTCCTTCTCACCAGAACCTGAATCTCATCACAACAAACCTGATGAGCATGAGGAAAAGAAAGAGAAATTCGATGAAGATATTTCTTTAGAAGAAGCTCTGTCTACCTTGTGAAAAGGTTCAACGAATTATGGCTAGTAGTCTTTATGGCTCTAGCCTTTTTCATTATGGTAGAGTCAATGCACTTGAACTACCATAGGTCAGAGACACCTCAGTGTCGGATCTCTGACTAATTGGCTCTTGGCCCTACCAAGGTAGGATACCCTTTAGCCGTCTAGACGGTGGGATAGACCACAACAATGATCAAACAATTTGCATGCAAGAAAGTCAATATAAACTTATCCCATATTAATGGCACATCAAAATAGTTCGCTACTCACCTCGCTTACAGCTCCAGGTGCAGATAATGCGACAAGGTCAGGTTCTACCTTTACAACAACAGAACGCAGAGCACTCTTCCTTAAGCTATTTAGTGGAGAGATGTTCACAGGTTTCCAACGCAATACAATTGCTAGAGATTTGGTAACAAAGAGAACTTTGAAGAACGGTAAGAGTCTTCAGTTTATCTTTACTGGACGTACTACAAGTGAGTACCATACTCCAGGCCAGTCCATATTAGGAAACTCAGACAATGCACCTCCAGTAGCTGAGAAGACTATCACTTGTGATGATCTACTTATCTCTAGTGCATTCGTATACGAGCTAGACGAAGTTCTTGCTCATTATGATTTACGTGGTGAAATCTCACGTAAGATTGGTTACGCTTTAGCAGAAAATTATGACCGTAAGATCTTCCGTAAGATCACACAGTCAGCACGTAAAGCTTCTCCAATCACCAAGACTAACTATAAAGAGCCAGGTGGAACTCAGATCCGTGTAGGAGCTGCAGGTTCTCCAGCTAAGTCAGAAGGTCTTGATCCAGATAACCTAGTCAAAGCTTTCTATGATGCAGCTGCTGCCCTAGATGAAAAGGGAGTAAGCACAGAAGGAAGAGTTGGTGTACTATCTCCAAGACAGTACTACGAACTAATAAAAGGTCTAGATGGATCTGGTATTGGTGCATATCTTGTTAACCGTGACGAGCAAGGAGATGCCTTACAAGCTGGTAAGGGAGTCTTTGAGATCGCTGGTATCAAGATCTACAAGTCAATGAACATCCCACACTTCGGACAGTTCGGTGTTAATTATACTGAAACTGGACTAACTTCTCCTGGTAATACAGGTGATTTCGTGGAAGCTTCAATGGCTAACGAGCACAACATTACTGTTAACAACTACGGTGAAGGTTCTAAGTTCTCTAACTCTTGTGGACTTATCTTCCAGCGTGATGCAGTTGGTGTTGTAGAAGCTATCGGTCCACAGGTTCAAGTAACAAGTGGGGACATATCGGTGGTCTACCAAGGTGATGTAATTCTCGGACGTTTAGCTATGGGTGTGGATACCCTTAATCCTGCTTCTGCAGTAGAGCTATACGCAGGTGTTGCAAATGCTTCAGGTGCTTCTCTAACTGATTTCTAATCATACACATACGGGGAGTCTTCGGACTCCTCTTTTTTTTTATTTAAATAACTTATGGCTTCCACGACAATTGATACCGAGACCGAACTCTCCGCTGTAAATGCAATCTTGGGAGCTATCGGTCAATCACCTGTAGCTACTATAGATTATACATTTAATCCTGAGATATCTTTTATATATAATATATTAAGAGACTGTAATATAGATGTACAGAATGAAGGCTGGCACTTTAATACAGAAAGACATGTTAAATATACACCAGATTCTAATGGTAAAATAGCTATTGGTAATGACATTTTAAAAATGGATGTTACTGATGGTTGGACAAAACGCAACTATGATGTAGTAAAAAGAAATGGAAATTTATATGACAAGCTAGATCACACAGATGATTGGTCTGAGTTATCAGATGGAATAGATTTAGATATAGTAAGATTATTGACTTTTGAAAATTTACCTTCTACTTTTACTAGGTATATAATAGCTAAAGCTTCAGTCAGAGCAGCTACACAACTTGTAGGTAATCCACAATTAGTACAATTATTAGCTCAGCAAGAAGCTCTATCTAGAGCTACTGTTATGGAGTATGAATGTAATCAAGGAAATCATACTATGTTTGGATTACCTGATGACAGTACTTATAATTCTTATCAACCTTGGAGGTCTTTAGGTAGATAATGGCAGCAATATCACAAACCATATCTAATTATAATTTAGGTATGTCTAATCAACCAGCTCATAAAAAAATCCCAGGTCAAGTAGATTGGATAACAAATGGTACACCTGATGTCACTTATGGATTACCAAAGAGAGGTGGTACAAAAAGAATCGGCAGTAGTGCTTTGTCAAATGTACAGACTGATGGTACTTTCTTTCACTATTATAGAGATGAAAGTGAAGGATCTTATCTTGGTCAAGTAGCTGCTAATGGCAGAGTAAGAATATGGAGTTGTAATGATGGTACTGAAAAGAATGTATGGTATGATACAGATAACTCTGCATATTCTTCTAGCAATTCTGCGCACACAGATATTACATCATATTTAACTAGTAGTGATTCAGAGAATATTCAACCTCTTACTATTAATGATACTACTTTTGTAACTAATAGAAGTAAAGTTGTTACTACTAGTAATGCTGTTACATCAGGAGCCACTTATAAAAGAAACTTGTCGAAAGCAATGCCTACAAGTTCTATAAATACTTCTTGGAACGGAGTCATAACTATTAATGGCCATGGATTTCAGACTGGTGATAAAGTATTTTATATTGAAAGTGGAAGTGGGTTAGCTACTCCACTAGTTAATGGAACAGCTTATTATGTAATCAGAATTGATGTTAATACGTTCCGACTTGCTACAACAGAAGCTAATGCTATAGCTAATACTTGGATAAATATTACTGCTATCGGTAATAACTCACAGTATCTAGAGTATGGATTTGGTATAATTACAGTAACAAAAACTGATCATGGTTTAACTACTGATGATACTGTAAACATGACTTTTACAGCAGATAATGCTGGAGCTAAACCTATAAATGGACCTTATAATGTAACAAGTATTACAGACGCTAATACATTTATACTGACAGATCGTTCTATATTTAATAATATGGGTCTAATAGATGATGGTGGAGTGGCTTGTACCTATTATGAATCTACTGTAGCTTCTCCTGATCAATACTATGCCTATCTAGATTTATTAAGATCAGAAAATGGTAGACAATATAGTTTAAATATTAATAACGATGATACATCAGCTGGAGATGTTACAATAAAAGTAGCTACTAGAGTTAAGATCTCATCAACTACTCAAAGTACTGCTGGTGGTACAGGTCACTGTCCTGGTATTGGTACACAAGTATTTTCAGTAACAGCTGCCTCTAGTTATTCAGGTACTAATATAGTTTCTGTAAAGAATTCTGCTGGTACAGATATAACAACTGGTAAACGGAATTTAATATTTCGTCTTACAGCTTTAGGTCAGCAAGGTAGTAACCCTAGTGGTAACTTTGACGATGCTAATATAAGTGCAAATGAATACATGTGTTCTTATAGTAATAGAGTTGAATTATTACATGGAGGTGAAGGATGGGAAGAAGGTGATAAGGTTACTGTTACTTTAGATCAAGCTGTTACTGATTATAATTTTGAAGTAACAATTGAAAAACATGAAACCTCAGTAGTTAAAGCTAGCATCAGAGCAGTTAGACCTGAACCTACTCCATTTGATGCAGATACAGCAGTAAGTCCTGATATTATATTAGGCGGTATTACTACAGAACTATCTAGTGGGCATCATAGCGGTGTATTTAGTGGTATACATTGGCACATAGTAGGTAACGGTTTGTACTTATGGGCTGCTATTCCTTTTAATATACACGTTCCTAATAAAGATTTAATCCGAGTCATGCAATCGGAAATAAATGATGTATCAGAATTACCTAATCAATGCAGACATGGTTATATTGTTAAAGTATCAAATTCTAGACAGTCAGATGAAGATGATTACTACTTAAGATTCGTTGGAGAAAATAATAAAGATGGTCCTGGTTCATGGGTAGAGTGTGCTAAACCTGGTATAATAAAAGGTCTCGATGCTGCGACTATGCCTCATGTATTACAGAGACAGTCTGATGGAGATTTTCTTATTAAGAAATATGATTGGGCAGAACGTGATGTAGGTGATGATGTAACAAATCCTATGCCTTCATTTGCAGATGGTTCTTCTAAAATAAATAAAGTATTATTTCATCGTAATAGATTAGCTTTATTATCAGGAGAAAATGTTATACTATCAAGACCTGGAGAATTAACTACACCAAGTTTCTTTGCTAAAACAGCTCTAGCTGTAAGTGCTATTGATCCTATTGATATTTCTAGTAGCTCAATATATCCATCAGATCTATATGATGGTATAGAAGTAACTACTGGTCTAATTGTTTTTAGTACTAACCAACAATTTTTACTATCAGCTGATGCAGAAGTTTTAAATCCAGATACAGCTAAACTAAAAAGTATTTCCCATTATAATTATGATAAAAAGGTACCTCCTATATCATTAGGTACAACTATTGCTTACTTAGATAATACAGGCCAATCTACTAGATTTATGGAGATGGCTAATATACAAAGGGAAGGAGAACCTACAATTATAGAGACTTCAAAAGTAATTGATGATTTAATGCCTAACGATATTGATACGTTAATAAATTCTAGAGAAAATGGTTTAGTATTTTTCTATAAAGCAAATACAATTAGTCAATATGCTACTTCTAATACAGGTCAATATACTTCAGATATATACGGATTAAAATATCAAAATTCTGGAGAAAGAAGACTGATATCATCTTGGTTCACATGGAACCTTACAACTGGAGGAGAAAATAGTCGATTTAAATATCTATTTATTATAGACGATGCTTTTTATATTTTAACTGCAGATAATTTTTTAATTAGAAATAATCTTTCAAAAGGAAATGAAGTACTAGATCCCCATACTCCTGCTGTTTCAACTTTATCTACAACTGACTATTTTAAAAAAACTAGATACCCTTTATATTTAGATAATTGGACTACTATTTCTGGTGGTGTATATAACTCTACGACAAATAAAACTACATTTACTCATGGTACAAATGGGTGTGTTTTTGATTGGCATAATTCGTTATCAACTAATGATTGGAATGCGACATATAATTTTCAGATGATATGGTTTGATCCACTCGATCAACATACATCAGATCAACCTTTAAAAGATAAACCTGCAGATGTTGTCTCTGGTGTATCTTTTACAGTTAAAGGTGATTGGTCAGGTAAAACATCTTATATAGGATTTGCATATCCATATGAGGTAATGTTACCAACATTTTACTATACTCAACAACAGGGAGAGAATATTAAAACAGACTTAGAAGATTATTTAGTTATACATAGAGTTAAATTTAAATTAGATGTAAATAGTAGTGCTACTATCTGGTCATTTCCTGGTCTAGATCCTTTATATAAAAATTTTTACTGGGGAAGCGGTTTTGGGGGAAGAAGAATAGGAGATTATAGAGTAGGAGATATACCTCAAAAACAGAATGAAACTATAACTTACCCTTTATATGAAAAAAATACTTTAATTGCTAACTTGACGATTACTCAGAGAGCATTAGGTAATGACGATAACACAACTTATGAATATGGTCCATGTAATCTACATGCCGTAACATGGGAAGGAGATTACACACCAAAAAATTATAGACGTGTCTAAATTCATTCACCCAATAACAATGGAGGCTGCTTTAGAAGTAGCCTCTAACTTACGTCCAGAAGACCGTAGAGAGGTTGAAGAAGGTCACGGTACCAATCCTTTAGGGTACCTCATTAGAGAGGCACAGAGAGGCACCTGTGTCTATTTTACAGTGCCTAACGGCAAGACTGCCGGAATGGCTGGAGTAGAAGATGAAGGAGTAGTATGGATGTTATGCACACCCGTCATACATGACTACCCTATAACCTTCGCTAGAGAAGCTAAACGATTCATAGATAGTAGGCAAGAAGAACTCTTGTGGAATATCGTTGATGAACGGAATACTGTTCATTTAAAACTACTAAAATTTTTGGGCTTTAAATTCTTAAGAAGAATTGTTCATGGTCCAAACAAATTGTCCTTTATCGAGTTTGCCCGTGTGCAGAGGAAGAGATCAAAACGCAGCTGCTAGAGATGAAGCAAGGTATAAGCATTCTAACAGAGTAGCTGCATTCAGAAACCAAGGTAATTCTTTCTATAATAGAGAAGTTAACTTTAAAAGAAGAAGTAATTTTATAGAAGGCATTGGATCATCCAGAACTCTAAGTGATATTCGACAGAAGATCATGGATAAGAGAGGTGCTGGATTAAAAGGTCAAGAAACCCTTGCAAGAGCATATGCAACTAAGCAATATGTAAACGAAGGTGGGGGTTCTAGGACTGCAGGAAAAAATAAATATTTAGAACTATTAGGTCAATCAGCTGGCATAGATAATAAAATCAGTCAGTTAGCTGGAAGAGGTGAGTCTATAATGCAAGAGGGTTGGAGCCGTAAAAGAGCACATGAAATAACTAAACAGCATACTCTTATGGGACAAGCTCCTATATTTGGTCCTCCAACATTAATGCCTCCTAGTAAAAGAGGTAATGCGTTTATGGGTCTATTAAGTATGGGAATGGGTCTTGCTTCTACTGGTATATTTGGTAGTGATAAAAAACTTAAAAAAAATATAGAGAAAGTAGATACATCTAAAGATGGGTATCCTATATATGAATTCAGTTATCTTGGTAGTAACAAAAGGTATCGTGGTGTTATGGCACAAGATATAGTAAAAACTAATCCTATGGCTGTACATATAAAACATGGTTTATTATATGTAGACTATAATAAAATTGATGTAGATATGGAGCTAGTATCATGAGTTCTTTTGATAAAATACTAAAAAGTTATCAGGATACTTTACCTGATAATTCTGATACAAATTTATTAGTAGGTGACACAAATTTCAAAGCTGTAAATGAAGCAATTCAAGTATCTATTAGAGATAATGCTCAATGGACTGAACAAGCAGTTCAATTATCTAAAGATCTTGAAAAGAATAGAACTGATCCTCTTAAAGAACTAGCAGGTTTAGTAGAACCTTTAGGTAAGTTATATAAAGCTCATCAGGTTAAAAAAAAGAATCAAGCATTAATTAAAATGTTCTCTACAAAAAGAGAGAACTTAATAGATAAAGCAATTCTTAAGGAAGATTATGAAGCTGATCAACTTTCTGATTTAGGTGAAGGTGCAGGAATAGATGCAAGAGAATATAAGTTCCGTAAAGGATCATGGTCTCCTGCTGATGTAGAATGGTTACAGAAAAACGGTTATTGGGATGTTGAAATACAAGATATAAATGAGAAAGCTAATATTGATAAAGTTAATAAATACTTAATTGAAAAAGATAAGTTAGGTTTTGAAGCCCAAATAAATCAAGCACAGAGAACACGAGAAGCAGCTACTAATCTTCAACTTAGTGTTGATCAACAATTACAATTAACTTTAAACTCATCTAAATTTAATGAAGCTGCTTCTGCATATGAAATAGGAAATGATATAATAACTGATGCTCCTTATACTATAAACGCTCTGCTAGGTGTAAAGAAACTGTTTGCTGGTATGGACAGACCACTAAGTTACTTAGATGCAACTAGTGAGAATGCGACATCAGCTGAAGCAGCTTGGGCTGGAGAATTAATGCAAGATGCTATAGCTGACTATTTAACAGCTAATGGTAATAAGATAGATAAGATAGGAGAGAGATACTTTAGAGAAGAAGTCTTCCCTGCTATATATGAACATTCTCAAATGCTTCATAAGAAGACTTTAACTCAAACCTTGGCAGCAGCTCAAGCACAGAATGAAAAAAAGAATGTTTCAATATTATCAAATAACTTAAAGACTTATGGTATAAGAGCATTAACTGGTCCAACAGGAATGGTAACTATACAAGAGTTACAAGCTGATGGTACTAGGAATAATACAGTAGGTTGGAATAGAACTTTTGATATGATTCAGCAGGGTCTTAAGAGTGGAGAATTAGATTCTTTAGATTTAGAAGGTATTCTTGATAAACCTTTTATGGGTAGAGATAACAAGATGACTGATCTAGAAAAACTAAAACCTAATTTTTATAAAAGACTATATACTTTAAAAGAAAAGTATAGGAAAGATGAAGCAAATTCAGAAGAGAAGGAATTTAAATCAAAAGTAAAAGAAGCTGAAGCACAATTATATGAAACATCAGGTGGTAAACTACCTTCAGCAAGAGATGCTTTAGATGCAATTCAAAGGATAAGTCGGGAATTTGGTAGGACTGATCAAAACCCTGCATTTGCTAATTTAAATAGAATAGTCAAAGCTAATGATAATGATCCTGAAACTATAGATTTTTTTCTTTCACAGCAATATGCTAAGAAGAATAGATTACTTGATGAAACTTTAATTGAAAGACTTGTAGAGGGTTCACCTACAAGAATCTACTGGGAAAATAAAGCTAAAGAAAGAGGTATAGGAGGAATTAGTGATGAAACACTAGATGATATAGAAAAAGAGGGTACAGAAAAGATAAAAGACTTTAAAGAGATTGATGATATTAATAAAAGAATTTATGCTAAAGAAAGAAAAGCTGGTAAAAGAATACCTGAATTTTTTAATTCCAGATATAACTATCATTTAAGAACTGCATCTAGAGAACAAGGATTTAAACTTGATGCTGGAGCAAAAGATGCTGCAATGAAAGCAGCACATGCAGATCTAGAAGATGCTATTTATTCTTTAGGTACAGCACAAGAGAATCAGCAACTTTATGGACCTATTGTAGTACCTAAATATGAAGAAGGTTTAGAATTAGGCCATGCTCAATTTGTACAGTTTCTAATCGCTAATCCTAAACTTGCTAAAGAAGATGATCTATACTACAATAGTACAGAAGAAATAGCTATACTACAAGGTATAGAAGCACAGAAAAACGGAGAGATTCTACCAGACTACTGGTATCAGAATGCTCCTTATTATAATAAAAGTCCTAGAGATTTATTTAATATACGTAAAACTAGTACAGCTGAGTTAAGAGATGGGGATGATGATCCTACTGAAGATGAAGGAAAGTATCGTCTATTAAATCCTATATCTATCAAACCTAACCAAGCTAAAACTGCTCAGCATATAGTAGAAAAACAGAATGTAGATCAGATGATCCTCGACTTACAGAGAGATGATGCTGAAGTAAATAGTACATTTAGAACTACTACAACAGATCAAGAGGCTGCGTTAGAGGGTATAGAAAATATGACTCTAAGTGATATACTAAATTTAAGAACTTTACCTAACTGGAATGATGATATAGGTATAGGGTTATATGATTTAAAATTCTCTGCTATAGCTCAACTACTAACTGAACCTGGATTAGCAGAGTATATAGGATTTGATTCTGTCTTTAATGAAGAGACTCAAAAGAAACTTATATACGCTAGGATGATACAGAAAGGTAATCAAGCAGGTAGTGCTAAAACTTGGGATAACCAATATAGAAGACTCAAGTGGCTTACAGATGAAGAGATAGAAAACTTTAAAACTATAATACAAAAGATACAAGGTCAAGAAACTTATAAAGATGATCCGTTCAATTCATTAAATTTACTATCTGACGAAGTAGCTAAGGCAGCTTTAGAAGATGCAATGAGTTATGCATAATTATTACTAAGGTAATCAACATATGGAAAATGAAAATACAGGGATGAATACTGATTTATTAAATCAATCATCTGCTATATTTAACGAAAGAGAAAAAGAAGAGGAGCAAAAAGAAGCTACTCAAGTTGAAGAGCAGAAGATTGAACAAGTCCAAGAAGATCCTAGAAATCAAGAATCCTGGGATCTTCCAGCTGTAGCAGAGGAATTAAAATCTGCTGTAATGGGTGGTATTCAAGACACTGCATCTTCTATACAGACTTTCCCTGAACGTGCACTGGATACAGTTACAGGAGAAGTAAGCAGAGAGAAAAAAGAGAAAGGTTTTTATCAACCAGAGTGGACACCTTTTGTAAATGAAGAAGATCCTATCCTAACTAAAACTTGGTGGGGTCAGATGTTACGAGGTGTAGTACACTTTGGATCTATGGCAGCTGGAGTTGTAGGTACCGCTAAGGCGGCAGCTATCACTGCACCAGCATGGTTATCTAGTATGGCTGGTTACAGTCTAATTAGAGCTGCTGGTATAGGTGCTATATCTGATACTATATCTCATACAACAGATGGTGAGAATGCATTAGGAATGATGAGAGATCGTTTCGGATGGATGGATACACCATTAAGCACTAGAGATACTGACCATCCTTTAATGATGAAATTTAAAAACATTGTTGAAGGTATGGGTATAGGTATCTTATTTGATAGTGCAGCTCTAGCTCTCGGTAAAGGTAGTGGTTATGCTACAGAGCAGATACTAAATAGAAACAAGAGTGTTGAACTACAGACAATAAGAAAAGGAATCCAAGAACTCAGAAAGAATGAATTTGGATTTAGAGCTAGTAAAAACTCACCCATAGCTGGTAGACATCAGGGTAATCATTTATCTGAGGATGATCCTTTTACTGTCTGGGAAAGAAACAAAAGAATTAGAACTGAATGGGGAGCAGAGGAAGGTTCTGCTGGTAACGTAAGTACACCTGTTCAAAGAGAAAGAATAGCTAGAGAGTCTGGTTTATCAGAGGAAATAGTTGTTGATACATTATCTAAACTTTATAGTGCAGAAAAATTTCAGAGTGTTCTTAAAGCTGTAGATGGTAATAAGAAACGTCTTCTGGAAGTATTTGGTGATGCTATTGCAGCACATCAAAGGATAACACTTGGTCGTAACGCTGCTGATATGGCAGCCGATGAATACTTAGAAGAGATACTAGAGACTTCAATTAAGTTTGATGTAACTGATATCTCTGGTAAAAAGGTAAATGAGATCACCACTATTACAGCACAGAATGTTGTGGTTAGTGATCTAGTTGTATCTACATTACTACAACAGCTAAGAGATCTAGGTGTCGCTGGTAGAGAGATTGGTAACTGGGATAACCTATTAGATATAGATGGACCAGCTGATCAAATACTTGATACAATGTTAACTGCTATCTCTGAATCTAAGAGAGCTAAGTATACGTTATCTCAAGAGTTCCGTAACTTAGGTGCTAAGAGACCTGCTGCTATTAAAGAAGCAGTAGCTACAGAAGTAAAAGATGCTAGAGAAACCATACAATCTATATTAAAAATAGCTAATAAGGATGAAGATGGAGACTTAGTACTAGCTTTATTTGAAGCATTCTCATCTATGAAAACAGTTAATACTGTAGATGACTTTACTCAATGGGCTAGAAAGATGATACGTGGTGGTGAGATTGAAGGTAAACCACAGATAGGAGCTATGGTAAGAGAACTCCAAGGAGTTATGATACATAGTATTCTAAGTGGACCTAAGACTCCTATACGTGCAATCATGGGTACAAGTACAGCAACACTATTAAGACCTCTCGCACAGGCTATAGGTGCTGGTGTTAGTCTTCCATTTACAGGTGATACAACTACAATGAGGGCTGGTTTGTCTTCTTTAAATGCTATGTTCCAGGCTATACCTGAATCATGGGATCTATTTAGAACTAAACTTAACTCTTATTGGACTGGTGATGTATCTAATATTAAAACTAGATTCTCTGAATATACTAGATCTGACGAGAACTGGGAAATACTAAGGCGTTTCGCAGAAAGTGATCAGGCTACAGCAGGGGATAGAGGTGCATTTGCTATGGCTAATATGGCTAGGAACTTAAATGATAAGAGTTTCTTAACATATGGTACTAAGATAATGGCAGCTACTGATGATGCATTTGCTTATATCTTAGGTAGAGCTAAGATGAGAGAGAAGGCATTCAGATCTGCAATCGATGCTAAGAATAATGGAGTATTAACTGCCTATAACAAGGTGACTCCTGAGTTAGTACAGCTGTATGAAGAAGATTTCTATAGACAAATATTTGATGGTAACGGTAATATCATAGATGAAGCTACTAGATTCGCACGGAAAGAGGTTACGTTAACTCAAGAGCTAACAGGATTTGCTGCAGGATTAAACTCAGTATTCCAAGCGACTCCTTGGGCAAAACCTTTCTTCTTATTCGCTAGAACTGGGGTGAACGGATTAAATCTTACTGCTAAGCATACTCCTGTACTTAACTTTTTAGTTAAAGAATGGAATGATATAGCATTCGCTAATCCAAATAACTTACAAAATGTAGCTAAGTATGGTATCACTAATGCAGCAGAACTTGCTAATGCTAAGGCGTTACAAGTTGGTAGATTATCTATGGGATCTGCTGTCATAACTATGGGTATACATCATTACTTAAGTGGTAAGCTACATGGTAATGGTCCTGTCGATAGACAAAAAAGAGCTGCATGGACTGATGCTGGTTGGAGACCAAGAGAAGTTCAAGTGGGTGAGTTCTGGGTAGGATTTGATGCCTTTGAACCTTTTAACCAAATACTAGCTACTATAGGTGATATAGGAGATGCTAGTCAATTAATGGGTGAAGAGTGGACTGAAGATCAATTCATGAAACTATCGCTTATTGTTGCTCAAGGCTTTACAAGTAAATCTTATTTAGCTGGTATGCAACAGTTTGTTGATTTATTTGGTGGAAAACCTGGTCAGGCTTCTAGGATTATAGCTGGTATAATGAATAACCAGATACCTCTTGGTGGTCTTAGAAATGAATTAGGTAAATTATTTACACCATATACAAGAGAGTTAAACTCTGGAATAGCAGATGCACTTCGTAATAGAAACTTAGCATTTGAGAAATTTCCTGGTGAAGACTTACCTATTAAATGGGATATATTAAGACCTGATACACCTATTAAAGAATGGAATCCAATTACAAGATTCTTTAATGCTGCTTCACCTGTACAATTTAACTTAGATTATTCTGAAGGATCTGATTTCTTATTTAGATCTGGTTATGATATGAGGACATCAACTATGTACTCACCTGGATCTAATGGTATTAACCTAAGAGATTCACCTGATATACGTTCGATGTTCCAAAAAGCTATCGGTGAACAAAATTTAGAAAAAGATTTAGCTATTTTATCTAGAGATCCTAAAGCTATTGCTTCAGTAGTAGAAATGGAAAAAGATATCAGAGATGGTAATAGAGATAAATATGAAGCTATGGATTATTATCATAATTTAAAAATAGCTCAATTATTTGATAGAGCAAGAAAAAAGGCTTGGAATCAAATTAAAGGAGATAATTTAGTATTAGATCTTAGTGCAACACAACTAGGTAAGAAACTAAACCGTAAAAAGAAAACCACCAAAACTTCTGAACTTACTCCTATTTACAGGATTTATAAATAACAATGGCAAGTTTTAAAAAATATACAGCAAGCGGGGGTGCGTCTGAAGCTTTTTCTATTCCATCCTTCACTTCTGATGAGATAAAAGTAAGAGTAGAGGGTGTTCTAAAAACAGCTACTACTCATTATAATATAACAAGTTATACTTCTAATGGTGGTACTGTAACCTGGACTTCAGGTAACGTACCTTCTAGTGGTACTGTTTATATTTATAGAGATACTAATATATTAAATAGTGGTAGTACTGATGTAGAAGCTAAAGCTACATTTACTACTGGTACTGCTATTTATCAAAATGATATAAATAATAACCAGAAGCAAGCTTTAAGAGCATTAGAAGAAAAAGATGATCAGTTAATACAATCTTGGAATTTAGATTCTGGTGTCGTTGAAACTTCTTCTATTAAAGATGGTACTATAGTCGATGCTGATATTAATGCTTCTGCAAATATAGCCGGATCTAAATTAGCAGATGATTCTGTTACTTTAGCTAAACTTGGTGGAGGTGCTTTACCTACAGATATTACTGTAGCAAGTGCTAATATAGTTAATGGTACTATAGTTGACGCTGATATCAGTGGTACTGCAGAGATTGCTGTTAGTAAACTAGCTGATGGTACTGCTAGACAAATACTACAAACAGCATCTAATGGTAATGACGTTGAATGGACAAGTAATGTTGATGTTCCTGGTACACTGGATGTAACTGGAGCTGCAGATTTTGACTCTACAGTAAATGTAGATGGAACTGCAACTTTAGCTACTGTAGATATTAATGCTGGAGCAATAGATGGTACTACTATTGGTGCAAACTCAGCTGCAGCAGGAACATTTACAACTGGAACTATAGCTACAGCAGATATTAACGGTGGAGCTATTGATGGTACAGTTATTGGTGCTTCATCTACAGCAGCAGGTAGTTTTACAACAGTTAATGCTTCAGGGACAATCACTGGTAATGTTACTGGTAATATAACAGGAAATGTAACAGGAGATGTAACAGGAGATGTCACTGGTAATGCTGATACAGCTACAGATTTAGCTGCTTCTGCAAAAATTACTAATAGTGAACAGGCTTCACATTCAGCAAATGATACTACATATTTCACTACATCAGCATCAGACGCTAGATACTTTAACGTAAGTACAGGCGACACTATTAAAGATGGTGATGCCTTTCCAGATAATGATACAACTATAGCTACAACAGCAGCAATCAATGATAGAATTATTGATCTAGTTGATGATGTAGGAGGATTTGTACCTATAGCAAATGAGACATCATTTCCAACTGCTAATCCTGATGTAAATAATGGAACAGGTACACTAGTTAGTATTAAAGAATTTGCATCCTCTCATACTCCGTCTGGTGGTAGTGTAACTATTGCTAATGGAGCTGGATCTGGTAATACAGTTACAATTACAGGATGTGGATCTACAGTATTAGCTGCAGGTTACGGTGGAATCGTTGAAACAACATCAACATTACATACATATACATTCCATAGACTATCTCCTAAATCAACAGAAGTAACTACAGTTGCTAGTATATCTAGTAATATAACTACTGTTGCTGGAGATATAACTAATATTAATGCTGTAGCAGGTAATGCAACAAATATTAATGCTGTAGCAGGTAATGCAAGTAACATTAATGCTGTAGCAGGTAATGCGACAAATATAAACTCAGCTGTAAGTAATGCTACAAATATAAATGTAGTAGCTGGAGATATAACTAATGTTAATACAACAGCTGGTGCTATAGCTAACGTAAATACAGTAGCTGGGTCTATTAGTAATGTTAATACAGTAAGTACAAATATATCTGATATTAATAATTTTGCTGATTTATATCAAATAGCTACATCAGCACCTACTCAAGATGGTGGTGGTAATTCACTGGCAACTGGAGATCTTTGGTACGATTCATCGTCAAATAAAGCATTGATGATCTATGACGGATCATCTGGAGATGGATTCTCAGCTGCTACTCCTACTGCACAAGTACTTCAAGATATAGCTATAGTATCTGGTCAGTTAACCTATATAGAAGATTTAGGTTTAATAGGAGATGCTGTAGGAACTGGTAGTGGTAATAATATTAGTACAGTAGCATCTAGTATAACTAATGTAAATACATGTGCTGGTGCTATTACTAACATTAATAATGTAGGAGGTATAGTATCTGATGTATCTACAGTAGCTGCAGCTAACTCAAACATTAGTACAGCTGCAAGCAATATAGCAAGTATAAATAACTTTGCCGAAGTATATAGAATTAGTTCTAGTGCTCCTACTAGTTCTTTAAACGAAGGAGACTTATGGTATGATTCTACAGGTAATACACTAAAATATTATACTGGTAGTGCTTGGGTTGTAACAGCAGCAGCAGGTTTATCAGAAGTAATAGAAGATACTACACCTGAACTTGGTGGTCATTTAGACTGCAATGATAAAAACCTCACTGAAGTAGGAACTGTCAGTGGAGATAATTTACAAATTGACTTCGGAACTCTCACATAAAAATGGCTAAATTATTAAAATTAAGAAGAGGTACAACCTCACAACACAGTAGCTTCACTGGTGCAGAAGGAGAGGTAACTGTTGATACAACTAAAGACACACTTGTTGTGCATGACGGCAGTACAGCTGGCGGTACACCACTAGCTAAAGAAGCTGGTACTGTAGCAGAAGCAACAAATGTAACTGTAACTGCAAATAACTCTACAAACGAAACTGTATATCCAGTATTTGTAGATGGTGCTACAGGTACTCAAGGTGTAGAATCAGACACAGGTTTAACATATAATCCTAGTACTGGTGATTTAACTATTGGTGGAGAACTTGATGCTGCTACTGGCGATTTCTCTGGTAATGTAGATATAGATGGTAATATAGATATAGATGGTACTTGTGAAGCTGATGCTTATACAGTTAATGGCACAGCTTTAGATGCATACGTTGCTAATATAACTAGTACTGCCTCTGGTACATCAACACATGTAACAGTAACAGATAATGAAAGTACAAACGAAAATAATTTAATTACTTTTGTTGAAGATGCAGCTACTTCTAGTGGTAGCCATGGTCTAGAGATGGATGGTGATTTCCATTACAATCCTAGTACAGGTCTGCTTAGTGTTCCAGGTGTTTCTACCTCTGGTAATATAACGATTGCAGGTAACTTAACTGTTAATGGTACGACTACTACAGTAGCTACAACAAATACAACGATTACAGATAACCTACTTGAGTTAAACAGTGGAGCAGGTTCTAATGCTAACGACTGCGGTATATTAATTGAACGTGGATCTACAGGTGATAATGCAATTATTGCTTGGGATGAAAGTAATGATACGTTTAAAATTGGTACTACTACTTCTACTAACACTGCTACTGGTGACTTAACAATTTCAACTGGAACTCTTGTAGCTGCTCTAATAGGTGATGTAACAGGTAATGCATCTGGATCTTCTGGTTCATGTACTGGTAATGCTGCGACAGCAACAACAGCAACAAATATTAGTGCCAATGCAAATAATGGTAATGACGAAACTGTTTATCCAACTTTTATTGATGGAGTCACAGGATCGCAAGGAATAGAAACTGATTCAGGTTTAACTTATAACCCTAGTTCTGGATTACTTACAAGCACAGGATTTGCTGGTGCGTTAACTGGAAACGTAACTGGTAACTGTTCTGGATCTTCTGGATCTTGTACAGGTAACGCTGCTACTGCTACTAGTGCTACTAATGCTGGAGGAATTACTGGAACACCAGATATAACAGTTGATGATATAACTGCAGCTTCTTTAGATATTTCAGGTGACGCAGATATTGATGGTACACTTGAAGCTGACGCTTATACAGTTAATGGTACAGCTTTAAATGAGTATATAGCTGATACTGTTGGAGCTATGGTAGGTAGTAATACTGAATCAGGTATTACAGTTACTTATGAAGATGGTGATAATACATTAGATTTTAGTGTAGGTACACTTAACCAGAACACAAGTGGAACAGCTGGTGGATTATCTGGTTCACCAAATATTACTGTTGGTACAATTGGATGTGGTGCTATTACTGGTACTGCGGGGGTATCAGATAGTAAAGGTAATTTACGCACAATCCCTCAACTTTCTAAATCTTCGGCACATACTATAGTTAGTTCTGATTCAGGTAAGCATTCAATAAATAGTAGTGGTGGTTGGGTTTTTAATACAAGTACAGGTTTTGGAGCAGGTGAGGCAATCACGTTAATCAATAATAGCGGCTCTGATCAGACTGTTACAAACACTGGAGCCACAATGTATTTAGCTGGTGATACAAGTGCTAAAAGTTCGTTGACATTATCAGGAAGAGGCGTTGCAACATTTATTTGTACTGCGAGTAATGTTTATTACGGATCAGGAGCAGGATTAGCATAATGACTATACAACAAATACTTCTTGGAGCTGCAGCAGGAAAAGTAGTAGGACAAGAAGTACTACTTACGGATAATTCCTCACAAGGAACTGATACATGGACTTGTCCAGCTGGTGTTACTTCAGTTTCAGTAGTTTGTGTTGGAGCAGGTGCAAAAGGATCTGGTTATAATGGAGGTGGTGGTGGAGCTTTATCTTATAGAAATAATTGTACAGTTGTTCCTGGCACTACTTATACTTATGAAATAGGTATTGGTGGTGGAGAAACTGGTTCTGTACAAGGTGGAGATAGCTACTATCAAGGACATGAAACTTATATTCAATTTGAATCAGGAACTAGTAATTACTGCTATGCAAACGGTGGTACTGTAGATAACACTCAAGATAGTCAGAGTGGATGTGTAGGTGGAGCTGCACCTACTTCTGCTCAAGGAGACGGTGGAGGACAAGGTGGAGGTGGAGGAACCTCCTCACACGGCTACGCTGGTGGCGGTGGCGGTGGAGCTGGTGGCTATGATGGTAAAGGCGGCACTAGCGGTTATATGGACGGTTACTGGTCAGCATCATATCATGGTACAACTAGCAGTCAACATCCACAAGGAAAAGGTGGAGGTGCCTCTGCTGGAGGAAACCGCTGGGGCGGTGGTAATGGTGGCGGAGGTGTAGGATTACTAGGTGAAGGAACTAGTGGTGCTGCTCCTGCAGGTGACTACTCTAGTGCTGGAGGAAACCTCGGATTAGCTAATGGTGGATCAGGTGGTGGTGATGGTATTGAACAAGTAGATGGAGTAGATACATACAGAAGAGGATGCGAATATGGTGGTGGTGGAGGTGGTGGTTTAGGCATCGGTAACGGTGGAGATGGTGCTATACGTATTATCTGGCCTGGAGATGAAAGATCATTCCCTACCACTAGAACTGCTGACGAAAGTTAATTGAAGGTTCCTAAACTACCCAGAGCTTTAGATATGCCTAGCATTCCTCTAAAGCAACCATCAGCAGAAATGCCAGTTTTTCCTCCTGTAGTAATACCACCTCAGAATTTAACAGCTCCCAAGGGAGTTGAACTAGAGGAAGTACCAGAAGAAACTGAAGATGCAGAAACTGCAACTACTGAACAACCTACATTAAGGGTACCTGTTGTAAAAATAGATCTACCTTTACCTTCAGCTCAAGTAGTTGCAACGGCTACTTATGCAGCTGTTGCAGCTGTAGCTACTACCACCCTTGCTAC
>TARA_Y200000002_G_scaffold64427_1_pt1 | contig 20457 bp, 20 predicted proteins | sample TARA_Y200000002 | Tara Oceans TARA_Y200000002 (sample SAMEA2619388) | marine metagenome | biome: marine biome (ENVO:00000447); feature: surface water layer (ENVO:00002042); material: "saline water (ENVO:00002010), including plankton (ENVO:xxxxxxxx)" | depth 5 m | reverse complement strand
TGATTACGGATCAGAAGGTTGGGGGTTCGACTCCCTCCAGGCGTGCTAGATCTAATAGTTCCAGAGAGGTTCTTCTATATTCCAGTTAGTTTCATTACCCCAAGTATTTAGATAAGTTACTTCATCAACGGGGTTTCTCTTAGCTACTCCCCACTTACCTAGTGGATATCCAGCAGTAATAACTGCATCAATTTTCCAACCTTTATCATTCGGTATATTTAAAATTTCAAATGCTTTTTCAGGCTTAAACATTCCCAGCACTGTGGTTAAACAAGTACCTATACCATGAGCTCTGCCAGCAAGCATAAGGCTCCAAATTGCTGGGAATATAGAAGACCCAGTAGGATCATTTCTAGATAACACAACAAACATTGCAGGAACTTTATGAAAATTCTCTGAAAGCCAAGCTGCTGACTTAGTAATTCGAACTACTTGTTCAGCTTTATTGTCATCAGTGACATTTGACGCCCCTAAGTCCGAACTGCCTTCATAAAATTCTTTAACATACAAATCCCAAGCCTCCCTGTAAGAGTCACCTAATTTATTTTTGATTTCAGGATCAGTAACTATAATAAATTTCCAACCTTGACGATTAGAACCGCTTGGAGCCCTGATACCCGCATCAACCATTTGTTTTAATATTTCTTCTGGAATGGGATCTTCGCTAACTCTGCGCATTGCTCTGGTTGTATATAAAGCTTCGAAAGCATCCATTAGATAATCTTACTAATATAAATTAAATGGAAGAGAAGTTACTTAAAGAAATTAAGAATAATGTTGGCTATGTATGGATTAACAGACCTGATAAAAAAAATGCTTTAGACGCAGATGTTTGGTTTGGATTACCTGATGTTATCAATGAGTTGGATAATGACGATGAAGTCCGATGCATAGTAATTGCGGGAAAAGGAGAATGTTTTTCTGCGGGAATTGATATAACAATGTTTATGTCAGATTTTCAAATTAATGAAGATATGTCATCTACACCAGCCGATAGAAAAAAGCTAAAGAAACAAATTCAAAAAATGCAAGATGCATTTACTGCATTGTCTAAAACTTCAGTACCAGTCATTGCACTAGCTCACGGACATTGTATTGGTGGAGCAACAGCTTTGATATCAGCATGTGACATAAGAATTTCAACAAAAGACGCTAGGTTTTCAATTGGGGAAACAAAGTTAGGTCTGGTCGCAGATGTAGGAGTCTTACAAAGGATGCCAAAAATTGTATCTAAGGGAGATCTTAGGGAGCTTGCATACACAGGTAGAATATTTGACGGAGAATATGCTGAAAAAATACGATTTGTTAGTAGTACTTATGATAATTTTGACGACCTGTATGGTGCAGGAGTTCAGCTTGCCGAAGAAATTGCTAGTAATGCTTCAAATATCGTTCAAGGAACTAAACAAGTCCTGGACAAGGGAGAAGACCTTACAACACAACAAGCATTAGATTTTGTTCAGCTCTGGAATACCAGTTTTTTAATAACCGAAGACTTAAGAGAAGGTGTTACTGCATTTATGGAAAAGAGAAAGCCTAAATTTAACTAATTTTTTCATAAGTTGTGATAGCAAATCTATCTGTCATACCTGCAACATAGTCTATCGAGTTTGCTACATCACTTTGATCTTGAGCATAGTTTTTGGGAAGTTTGTCTGGATTTTTTTCAAAATGCATTACCAAGGTCTCTACAATTTTTTTTGCCTCAGATCTTTGGTTTAAAGTTTCTTCTCTTAGATACACTTTTTCAAACATAAACTCTCGCAATTCATGCATAATACTTAAAATCTCTTCATCCATTTGTAAATCTCCACCAGAAGATGCTTTAAATATTCCTGAAATTAAAGAATTAATCCAAGTTTTTCCTGGAGAACCCAATACGGAAGTGATGTTCTTTGGTATATCTCCCTCTTTCAAAACATTTGCTCTAATAGCATCTTCAACATCATGTGATAGGTACGCTATTCTATCAGCAAACCTACAAATTAATCCCTCAGGTGAATAGGGAGGTTCTTCATATCTCCAAGGATGTTTTTCAATTCCATTTATTGTTTCTTTTGTAAGATTAAGCGGCTCTATTACTGAAAGCATTTTGACAGAATTTTCTGAGTGACTCCATCCACCGTCTAGGATTTCATTTAAAACATGTTCGCCAGTGTGTCCAAATGGTGAATGCCCAACATCATGACCTAAACAAATTGCTTCAGTTAAGTCAGGATTTAATCCTAATGTTTTTGCTATAGATCTTCCAATCTGAGTTACATTAAGCGTGTGAGTCATTCTTGTAATAAAATGATCTCCATCTGGATTAATAAAAACTTGCGTCTTATGTTTCAACCTTCTGAATGTTTTTGAATGAATTATTCTGTCTCGATCTCTTTCAAAACATGTTCTAAAAGCATCAGGTTCTTCATCTTCATCTCTTCCTTGAGAGTTTGCTGCAAAGGTCGCATTACTTGATAAAGTAACACGCTCATTTTGCTCTCTCCAAATTCTATCTCTTAGAATAAATGAATCGTTCATAGTTTTACTTTACAAGTTGTAGTTTTCAAGTAAAGGAGATAATTCTTCCCAACTTTTTAAATCAACAGTACCTTCCACAAATCTGTTGTATTGCCTAACAAATCTAAGTATTAGTTTTTCTGGTACATTTTCGACAAAGCTTTCTAACTGATGCGGTGCGTCATCAATATAAACGTCACAGCTAACTTTCCATTTGTCTTCAGTAAAGTGTATTTCTTTTGAGGGTATTTTATTTTCACCCAACCACATAAGAGTGTCATGTATTGACCACCATGGTTTTGATGAAATAATTACTATTTCATGGCCTTTTAATGAAAGATCTACTAATACCTCAATTGCATTATTGTAAGTTTTTAAATTTCTAAAAATTGAAGCACCATCAATATCTTTTGCCCAATTCCAGAAGTCAACCTCTTCTTCAAAATGGGTTAAAGGCTTTGCAAGACCCCACTCTGTTATATCATTTTCACTTATTTTTTTACCGAAGTCTTTTTCATACTGTGAGGTCCACCCATCAGTGAAATCAGCAACAACACCGTCTAAATCTACACCTATTCTCATTTGACTTAGTTTAATTGTATAGTGCATTATAGAAAGGAAAGATAGTACCATTTATTGATATGCAAGAAGCCTTTTATAGAAAATATAGACCAGCTAGCCTTGAAGAATTAGTTGGCCAGTCAGATGCCGTACAACTTATTCAACAGCAGGTTAAAAATGACAATCTTAGTCACGCGTATCTATTTTCTGGGCCAAGAGGTGTTGGAAAAACTTCCTTAGCAAGAATAATTGCCACAACCCTAGGTTGTGACCCTGTTTTTGATATAACAGAAATTGATGCTGCTTCACACAATAAAGTTGATGACATAAGAGACTTAAACGACAGTATTAATTTTATTGCGAGCAGTCCAGGAAATAAAAGAGTTTTTATTTTAGATGAAGTACATATGTTATCAAATGCTGCTTCTAATGCTTTCTTGAAAACACTCGAAGAGCCACCAGCACATGTAATCTTTATCCTTGCTACTACTGAACCAGATCGGGTACTTGAAACTATTAAAAGCAGGACAACTCATATCGCATTTAAAAGGATTAGTAATGAAGAAATTGTTGAAACGCTTACAAGGATTGCAAAAAGTGAAAAAATTAAAATTGGCGACGAGATTTTAAAATATATCTCAAACCAAAGTGAAGGATCTCTTCGTGATGCTATCAATCTCTTTGAACAAACCCACAACACATTTGGAGATAAAGCAAATATAGATGATCTTTATAGTATTTTAGGAAAAGTATCAAATGCAGATATGTTCAAAATTATTGAGTCAATAAACGTACAAGACACTTCAGAAGTTCTCAACATATTGCAATCCAATTACAACAAAGGATTACAACCTTTAGATATTCTAAATTCCTTAACTGGATTATTTAGAAATATATTCTATTTTAAGTACCTGCCTGATGACGTTAATTATTTAAACATTAGTGAAAATGAAAAAGACTTAGTTAAAAATTCAAATGAATACATAAATGCTAGAGAGCTATCAAGAATCCTTGATATTCTTGATGAGCTAAATCAATCTATACAAAGTGCACCTTCTCAGGAATTAAAATTAGAACTATTTTTAATAAAGCTTATTAAACCCGAGTTAGCTTCTGATATTAAGTCTATTTCAAGAAGGGTAGATTTACTTGAAGGAGAAAGTACTTTAAAGCCAGATTCAAAAAAAGTACAAAAAGTAACGCAGGATACAAAGGAAAATATAGAAGATAAAACTACGAAAAAAAAAATAAGTGAAGAACCGTCAACTCCAAAATCTTCACCAAAAGATATTGGTAATTTTGATGTCTACTGGCCAAAAGTTCTCCAGAATGCAAAAGAGGAATTAACTCCAAGAAAATACTCCTACCTGACCTTAGTTTCCCCGGAGATAGATGATAAAAATAAATTAATTTTGTTTATTAATAAAGAAAATGAATATTTAATTTCAGAGTTAAATAAATCCAATGATATAAAAGAATTTATTTCGTCATGTATTGCAAAAATGATGGGAATAAGTATATCTATCGAAATTAAAGCTATTGATGGAACTTCCGAACGTTTAGTTTCAGAAAATGGTTTTCAGGATAATATAAATGAAGTCTTTGATATCAAAAGCATGGATTAATTTTCTTTAAGATTTAATTCACTTAAAGCAACTGTTATTCTTCTTGATCCTTGATTCTGAGCACTCTTACAGAGTTCAATAAAGCTTCTTAATTCACCGGTTCTAAACTTTTTCAATTCGTCCCCTGATTCCACTTTTATGTTACGTTCTCTTTCTAAAAGCTTAATTTCTATCTCTTTTGCTCTAGCTAGGTAGGTACTACTCACTTCAAAAAGTGTATCAACTCCATCAGCTATTGGAGGATTAATATGACCCATCAGCACATCTATATAGTCATTAATTTCTTGATGCAACTCTTGTGCACTAGATAAACCTTTTTTAAGTGGAAATTTCTGCATTATCTTCTTTTTGTAATATTAATATATTCAAATTTTAGCAAACGTATTGAAGCATAAGATATTAAAAATATTATTAACAGACTTATAAATGCACTAATAAACCCTGTAGTTATGAAGAATTGATTAAGTAAGAAATAAACAATTAACAAGATCAGAGAAGCTTTAGATAGGTCAATAATCATTGGTTTATTGAGAACTTTTATATCATCAAACTTCACTGTAAAGAGCAATATCAATGAATACAAAAACAAAGAAAAAGTAATTACAATCGCATATTCTTCTGCAGTTTTATTTCCTGTCATAATTAATAACAGAACTGCGGTAAACGTTATTAAAGATCCACTTACTACAGGAAACCAAAATTTTTTTTGAATATAAAATGATCTTGTTAATATTTGATTTATCGACCAAGGAACTATGGCAAACACAATAATAGAGAAGACGCTACTCACCCTCATTGTGTCTTGGCTTGAAAATGCTCCCCGTTCATAAATTAATTCAATTAAAAATTTTGAATTGGAAATACAGAAAACCATTATTGCTCCGTTCACTGTAAAAAGATAAATAAGCTGCTTTCTAACTAGCAAATTGAGCTCTTTAAAATTATTATTTTTAAATAGCTTTGCTAATAATGGATAACTAGCAACTCCTATCGCTTGTGCTATTACACCAACTGGTAATAACGCTATTCTTCTTGCATACCTAAACGAGGCTACACTTCCAGCGCTAAGAATTGATCCAAAAATTCTATACAACTGCTCATCAACAACAGCAATTGATTGACCAACCACAAGGGGAAAAGAAACAAAAAGGTATTCTTTGACGTATTTTAATCTAGGAGAAGTGAGATTAAATTTTAATCCAGACCTAGAAGCCCCAATAATTTGTAACACTAGGTGTCCTGCAATAGAGCCAATCAGAGTACCAATCGCAAAACCTCTCACAGTACTTTCAGGAGTTGATGAATTGATCCAACCAAATAAAATTATTGAAGAATTGTAAATGACAGGGGCAAAAGCTGTGTAAATAAACTTTTCTCTTAAGTATTGATAAGACATGAGTATTGCTCCAATAAAAAAGAAAACTTGACTAAAAATTATTGGAGTAAAGATTTCATTAAAATACTCAATAGATTCAACTCCCAAAAATTCAGCAAATTTATTTCTAAAACTATAAATTATTAAAGAAAACGTCACAAACACTATTGAAAGACCATACAACAAAGAAAGAAAATATTCATTTAGTTCACTTTCTTTCTTGCTACTCATAAGAGGAATTAAAGTAATCGCTAGATATCCTCCTGCTGAAAGATAAAATAAGAAATCAGGAATTATAAAAGCTAAATCTAATGTATCTGCAAATTGTGTAACTCCAACCCATTTTGCAAGAAGAATTTCTCTAAAAAACCCCAATCCTCTGCTAGCAGCGTATGAAAAGGTGACAATAGAAATTGAACCAATTAGTTTTTTATAACTTTGCATGTGCGTCTTCCATTTCATAGAGCAAATTTGAAGGAACCTTTATAGGATTATTCTCATATCCAATTCCAAGTAAGTTATTCGGTTTATTTTCACCATGAAAGTCACTTCCTCCTGAAGCCATTAAGTCATTATCAGATAGCAGGCCAAGAAGGCTGTCCCTAGTAGAAGGGCTGTAACCTGGGTAATAAACTTCAACTCCATCAATTCCAAATGACTTCAAGTCTTTTAAATAATTACTGAACTGACTATTAACCCAATTGTTTCTCTTAGAAGAATCATTATTACTCATCAGAGTATGTGGATGAGCAAGAAAGATTAAAGATTGAGATTGTTTTGCTAGGTCAATTACCTCTTTAATATCTAGTTGATGGCTATTCAAATCTTCAATTTTTCCATTACCTAAATATTTTATAAAGGCTTCACTTATACTGCTCACATAATTTTTTTCAACCATAAGTTTTGCTATGTGAGGCCTTCCAGGAACCTTAGTTTCAAATAGATCAAGTTCTGAATTTTTAATATCTATATCAATACTTCTAAGATTTTCTAGAACTTTATAATTCCTCTCAACTTTTTGCCTTCTCACTTCTTCTAACTTCATATTTAATGGGTCTAATTTGTTGATAAAGTAGACCAAGAGGTGCACCCCGGCATATTTATTCTCTGTCTCTAAGTTATACCAGTTTGCACTTACTTCTACTCCATTTATTACTTTTACATCAGTAGAATTATCAAGCTCTGTGAGGTATTCGTGATCAGTAATAGAAATTGCTTCTAGCTGTAGTGATGCTGCTAATTCCAAGATTTCTCTAGGCTTAAGTGTCCCATCCGAATTAATTGAATGTGTATGCAAATCTATACTCATAAAACAAGAGTACTAGGGTCTTTAATTCTTTAATAAACTAATTAGAATGTTTCCAATGACTTTAATAGTACAAAAATATGGCGGAACTAGTGTTGCAGATACAAACTCGTTAAAACTAGTTGCTGAAAGAATTATTGAATGTAAGGAGGACAATAATGATGTTGTTGTGGTACCTTCTGCAATGGGTTCAAGCACAGATGAATTAATACATCTTGCTAGTCAGCTTTCTGAGAAACCCACCCCACGAGAAATGGACATGCTGTTATCAGCCGGTGAGAGAATCACCATGTCGTTACTATCTATGCATTTAAATAGTTTGGGATATAGCTCTTTTTCTTTAACAGGCTCACAAGCAGGAATCATTACAACATCTAGGCATGGAAAAGCAGAGATTGAAGAAATTACTGGAGAAAGAGTTAAAGAAGGAATAGACCAAGGAGATATTGTTATTGTTGCTGGTTTTCAAGGGTTTAATAGAGACACAAGAGAGATCACAACCTTAGGAAGAGGGGGGTCTGACGCAACAGCGGTTGCATTAGCAGCAGCTTTAGGAGCTGAGCGATGCGAAATTTTTACAGATGTTGAAGGTGTTTATACAGCTGACCCAAGAATAATTACAAATGCACAATTAATAGATGAAATTACATATGATGAAATGTTGGAAATGTCTTCATCAGGTGCAGGAGTACTAATGGCAAGGTCAGTAGAATTTGGTAGAAGGTATAATGTACCAATAATTGTAAAATCAACATTTAAGAACAATAAAGGGACACTAGTAAAAGAAAAGGTTATGGAAGAAGCAATAGTAAGTGGAGTCACTCACAATGACAAAGAAATAAAGTTCACCTTATTTGGCGTTCCGGATCAACCTGGAATTGCTGGAACAGTATTTGGGTCTCTTTCAGAAATTGGAACAAATGTAGACATGATTGTTCAAAATGTTTCCAAGGATTCCATTACCGATATTTCTTTTACGGCCCCTTCCGAACAACAAAGCGAAGTAGAAGAAGTTCTTAAGCAAATATCTGATAAGTTAAATGCTAAAGGATTTGATGTAGATCAAAATATTGGCAGGGTCTCAATAATTGGCGCAGGTATGAAGTCTGAATCAGGAGTTGCCTCAAAAATGTTTAAAATTTTAGGAGAAAGTGGAATAAATATTTCTATGATTTCTACATCCCCAATACGGGTTTCATGTGTCATTAATAGTAAAGACATTGATCAAGCATTAAACGTTTTACATGAAGAATTTATAACTAAAAAATGAAAATAGCTGTAGTTGGCGCAACTGGTCTTGTTGGTCGAAAGATTATTAATCTCTGTGAAGAGTATTTTGAGAGCGACGTTCAATACTCTTTCTACGCATCTAGTAAATCTGCAGGATCTGAATTAACTATAAATAATAGAAATATTGTAGTTCAGGAATTAAATGAAAAAAATATATTTAATTTTGATCTAGTACTTTTCTCAGCTGGTGGTGAAAGAGCTAAGTTGTATGCTAAAAGTTTTGTTGATAAAGGTGCTTTTGTAATAGACAATTCTTCAGCTTTCCGGATGCTTGATGACGTACCGCTAGTAGTTTATGGAGTTAACGAAGAAGCAATTACCAAAAGCACTAAACTGATTTCCAATCCTAATTGTACGACAATGGGACTTGTAATGTCTCTGAAGCCATTACACGATGCTTTTGTTTTAAAATCGATCACCCCAACTTCCTATCAGGCAGTATCTGGATCCGGAACAAGAGCTGTTGAGTCACTTGAGAAAGAACTAACTTTAAGTGATAATCTACTATCAGATTATTCTGAGGGATTCTACGGACAACCAGTAGCTAAAAATGTTATACCTGTTGCGGGCAACCTTCTTGAAAATGGGTACTCAGATGAAGAGATGAAGTTTGTAAACGAGTCTAGAAAAATTCTCTCAATGAAAAATTTAATCGTGGAACCCTCCAATGCAAGGGTTGGGGTTAAAACAGGTCATGGAACATTTTGTTCAGCAGTATTTGAGAATCAAGTTGATGTTGGTAGTGCTATTAACTTACTTTCACAATTTGATGGAGTTGAATATTGGTCGGATAAATTGGCTACACCTCTTGATGCTGAGGGACAAAACAATGTCTTAGTTTCAAGATTAAGACAAGGTCTTTCAAGTAATAAAATTTTAAACTTCTGGGTGGTCTCAGATAATTTGCTTAAAGGGGCTGCTTTAAATGCTGTACAAATTGCAAAACATGTTTCAACGTTATGAATGATTCTAAATCACTACTGTCTCAGAAGAAAAGAAAAATTTTGGGCCCAATTGGAAGAATGTTATTAAAAGTATTTAATTGGAAGATTGAGGGTGAAATCCCTGACTTAAAAAAAATGATATTAATTGGCCTTCCCCATACCGCAATGAGAGATGCATGGTATGCGTTACTTGCAGTTTGGGCGTTAGATTTAAAAATTAATTTTTTTGGCGCTGCATGGGTGTTTACTCGACTTCCAAGCCTTTTTACTATTTCAAAAAATTTAGACAGACTTGGAGTTCCGTGGCCATTATGGTGGTTGCAAAAATATTTAATGTTAAAACTAGGAGGTATACCTGTTTATAGGGTTAATTCAAAAGGCTTAATTCACGGAGCTGTAGAAGAATTTAAAGATATAGATAATTATATTTTAGTGATTGCACCTGAAGCAGGAACTGAGCCTGTCAAAAAGTTTAGAAGTGGATTTTATTATTTAGCCAAAGGTTTAAACATTCCTTATGTGCCAATTGAAATAGATTTTAAAAATCGTTGCTTCAAGATTCATCAATATAGATTCGTTAAAGGAAGCTTTGAAGAAGAATCAGAAAAAATAATTGACCTTTTTGAAGGAGTTCAGGGAGCAACTAGATCGTTTAAAATGCTACAAGAAAAGGAATAAATAAACTTAATATATAGTTTCCGACTGGGATTTTTTTTATTCCCAAAAGATTTATTCCAACACCAATTAGTAAAATTCCACCAATACCCGCTATGGAGTCCGAAATCCATGGATCGATATTTGAATTTATTAATAAAGCGCATAGAGTAAAGAAACCCTGATAAATTAATATTGAAACTCCAGAATATACTGCTCCTTTACCACCACTAGATGTAATAAATATAACTAAAAAACAATCAAGAGCAGTTTTTATTAGAAGTAACTCTAAATTAGATTCAACAACATCGAAAAAAGGGCCAATAATAGCCAAGGGACCAGTTACAACTATTAAGGTTGTAGTTAAATAGCTTTCAATAAATCGACTTTGATCAGGATCAGATTTTTCAAATTTCTTATATAGGTAATCTCCAAAATTTTTAATTTTATCCTCAATTTTTAGAAGATTTCCAAGTACAGCCCCTAGGATTATTGCGAAAAGGGTAAATATAAAACCTGATATCTCAAAGCTTAGGATTAGAACATAGTCAGGACTTTTTAATGTTTCTCTAAAACCCAGAGCTAACACTAATAAACCTAGAGGAAGTAAGTTTTCTTCAAAATTCCTCACCTCTTTTTTGAATATTATACGAGATAAAATACCAACAAATAGTACGCCTACTCCATTAACAATTGTCCCGATACCAGGAATCATTTTCTATTAAAATCTGTATGGCTTTTGCTTGGAGTAGGACCTTCTTGACCTTGATATTTACTTCCATACAAATCAGAACCATATTCTGATTCTGATGGAGAGTTAAGGTAGTAAAAAGATATTTGTCCAATTTTCATTTCTGGATAAATTTTTATAGGAAGATTTGCAACATTAGAAAGTTCTAATGTTAAATATCCAGAAAAACCTGGGTCGACAAAACCTGCAGTGGAGTGAATTAGTAATCCAATTCTACCTAAAGAACTTTTACCTTCCAGTCTTGCAACTACTTTGTTTGATAGCGTTACCTTCTCATAAGTTGTTCCCAAGACAAATTCTCCAGGATGAAGTACAAAAGGCTCATTCTGAGAAGCGGTAACCAAGGTTGTTAAATCATCTTGCTGTGCTTTTGGATCAATATGAGAATATTTGTGATTTTCAAATACTCTAAAATCTGAACCTACCCTCAGATCTACACTCGATGGTTGTATATAGTCTTTATCTAAAGGGGATATTTCTATCTCGTTGTTTTTTAAAGATTTTTTTATGTCTTTATCTGATAACATTTAATCCCTTTGTTCTTTGAATATAATAACCTATTTTTTTGAATTTTATCTACTTATTAAAGAAGCAATTGACCAAGTACTAATGACTAAACCTACAGATAATAGAAACAATGTTCTTGATAGAAAAAGTTCAGTATTATCTCTTTTCGATTTAATAATTGCTGCAAGATTTCCAGCAACCATTGCTGTACCAACTCCAAAGATTAAGAGAATTATCGTTAAATCTAATGCGAAGGGATCATTCATATCTTATATTATGATAATGAATATGTTTGAAGTAAATAAAATCGTTGATATATTTTTAAAATATCAAATCTCAACTGAAAAAGATACCAGTAATTATTTGATTAGGCCAATGGAGGGTGGAATCACCAATACTAGTTTTATTGTTTCTGTAAACAACTTCACTTATGTCATAAGAATTCCTGGTAATAATCCAGATGTAATTAATAGAAAAGCGGAACAACATAATATGAAAAAAGCTGAAGAATTGGGAATAACCCTTCCTTCTATATTCTTTGATGAGGATAGTGGAATCAAGATTTCTGAATATTTTGACATTTACACATATAGTAAATCTGACTTTCAAAATAACACTATGAGGGAGAATGCCTTAAAAAAACTAAAAGAACTTCATGAGTCTAACATAATTTTTCAAGAGAACTTCTCACCTTTAACTGTATTTAGAAATATTGCAGACGAATCTTCAAATTTAGAACTGGAAGCTAAAGAAGCTGGAGAAAAAATAATTGTAAAATTGTTAGATATTGGAATTGAAAGCAGGCCCTGTCACCAAGATTTGTACCATGGTAATTTTATTATTTATAAAGATGAGACCTTACTAATTGATTGGGAGTACTCATCAATGGGAGATATTTACTTTGATTATGCTGATTTATTTTGGCAAAATGAGTTTGATCACGATTTAGATCTTAGAAAAAAAACCTTAGAAGAGATTGGTATTCAATCAATTGAAAACAAAGAGAAATTTGAGTATTTTGAAATGTTATCAATGATTACCTGGGGATTATGGGCAATGAGAAGATCTTCTAATAGCCCGCATGGAAAAAAGGCATTAAATAATGCAATTACACTTTTAGAAAATAAAAATTAGAAAAGATTTTCATTTAATAGTAGAAATGGGTTAGAATTTCGCAGTTAGGAAAAAAGGAAAAAATTTTAATTTATGGGATCTTTGATTAAAAAAAGACGTAAAAAAATGTCAAAACATAAATATCGTAAACGTCGTAAATCAAACAGACATAAAAAGAAGAGCGTCTAGTTAAAGATCTCTCTCTTCATTAAGAAAATCTTCAATTTGTTGAACGAGGTTATCTTCTGAAAAATTGTCTTCTATACTTACTTCAGCTTCTTCCAGTTTAGATACATATTCGGCTAAATCTTGGGAGTTCTCCATAGCTTTATTAATCTTTAATTCAAATTGTTGTCCTTCACTTTGAATACCAGAGTCGTCAATATCAATTTTTAATATATCAGATGTTTTACTCAATAATGCTCCCATACCTTTAGGGTAACCTCCACTACTTAAGTAGTGAGGGACTGCAGCCCAAAGACCAGAAGTTTCTATACCACTATCTCTGAGTGATTGTCCTACAACACTGGTAATGCCTGTTGGGCCAGAGTAATTTGGATTCAATACATTGAACCTTGAATGGAAAGTGGGATCACTACTTACTCCAAAGATTGGTACAGGAAGGGTATGGGCTACTTGCCCAAAAAAAGCACCAAGAGTAACAGCCTTTTTTACTCCAAGCTCAAGAAGCGTTTCAGTAATATTTTTTGAATATTCTTTCCATCTCATGGAAGGCTCCTCACCAAAAACTAAAATTAAATCACTCTTTAACTTATAGTCTTCAATTGAATAAAAAGATGTTTGTGGCCAGTGAAAATTTCTCTCCCCAAAGTCTTTTACTTCTACTACAGGTCTTCTCATTTGATAGTTGTAATAAGAATCAGAATCCAACTCTGCAAAAGGTTCTACTTCATATGTACAACTTAAATTTTCTACACATCCGGTAGCAGTATTTCCAGCGTCACTCCACCCTTCAAAAGCAAGGATTGCGACGGGCTCTGATAAAAGAGGCTTACGATACCAAACTACATCTTCCATAATGAAAGATTAACCCTGAATCAAATTTATTTAATATAAATTTTTATAGTTTTCTTGCTGAATTAAGCACTACTGAAATACTTGATAGAGCCATTGCCAAAGCAGCAAGGTTAGGAGTGATTAAACCAACTACGGCCAGTGGGATCATCAAAGTATTGTAAATAAAAGCTAAAAATAAATTTTGATTAATCCTAAATTTTGATTTTTTTGATAAATTAAAAACTTCATTTAATGTTTCAAGACCTCCTTTGTAAATCAGAATATCACCTGAAACTTGTGCTATTTGACTACTAGAGGATGTTGTCACACCAACGTCAGCTTGTTTTATTGCAGGAGAATCATTGATGCCATCTCCGATAAATATAACGCCACCATTGTTTTGTCTATCTTTTATAAATTGTAGTTTCTCTTCTGGATCTTTATTTGAGTAGTATTCAGCTATTCCATGTTTTTCTGCAAATCTCCTAACATTATCTTCTTTATCTCCAGATAAAATAGTGATGTTTTTTTCTTTCCTTAATTTTTCTAAAAAGTTTAAATCGATGGCTGATTCTTCTTCTAGGTTTAAGATGAATTCTTTTTCATCAATCATAATTTTTAAAGAGGGCAAGTTGCTATTTTTATTTTTTGTAATAACAATCATTTTCTCTGCAACAAATCCTTCTATGCCAACACCTGAAGTTTCCTTAACATTCGAAGCTGGTAAAAGTTCTAAATCCCTAAGCTCAGCTTCATAAACAATACTTTTTGCTATTGGATGTTGAGAATAGTTCTCAAGACTACTTACTAACTGAAGTAAATTCTCTTCTGTAATGTCCTGGTATGGATTTTCAATTTTATTAATTTTAAAAATACCTGAAGATAAAGTACCTGTTTTGTCAAAGACCATATTATTTATATCGCCAAATCTCTGAAGTATGTCAAAGTTCTTAAACAAAAAACCTCTCGTTTTGCTTACAGTGGCAGTTTTAAATAACACTATCGGTGTAGCTAGCCCCAGGGCACAAGGACATGCAATAACTAATACAGCTATGGTATTTCTTAAGGCATCTAAAACTTCAGCATCTTGAAATATAAAATTATAAATAAAAGTAGAAAAGCTAATAAACAGCACAAGAGGAACAAAAAGTTGGGTTATCCTATCAAGAGACTTTTGAATTTTTGGCTTTGTTGCTTGTGCGTTACGAATTAAATCTTCAATTAGATTGTATGTAGATTGCTGATAGGACTCCACAACCTCAATCTTTAGTAGTCCTTCAAGATTAACACTACCTCCTACAACTTCTTCTCCAACATCTTTTCTGATAGGAAGAGCTTCTCCAGTAAGAAGACTTTCATCTACTGTAGATTTTCCTTCAACAATAATTCCATCAACAGGGATAATTTCTCCAGCTTTAACATCAAATAAATCTTCTTTTTGAATTTCCTTAATTGGAATATCAATTTTCTTATTATTCCTTAATACGATAAGAGTTTTTGGCATTCTGCTTTTGATAGACTCAGATGTTTTTACAGATTCTTCAATAACCCTATCTTCAACAGCTTTACCTATTAAGAGAAATGAAATTATAAAAGCACCTGTATCTAAAAACATTTTATTATCATTTATTGAAAGTGAAGTTGAGGTAATTAGCTCAACTGGGATAATTGATATTATTAGTGAACTTAAACTACCTAAGGAAATTAAAGTATCCATATTAAAATCAAGATGTCGTAATTTCTTAATTGCCGAAATATGAAAATTTCTGCCTAAAAATAAAATAATAAAAAAACCAAGAGTGTATGCGATCAAATCGTAACCTGATTGAAAAAAATATTTTAAGGAAGCAGCTAATAAAATTGATAATATTGGCACATATAAATTAAATTTAATTTTTTTATGTTCGTTCTCTTCTTGAGCCTCTCTTGCTTTATAGCCGATTTTGTTAACTGATTCGATAACTTCTTCTAACTGAAAATTGCTATTTTCTATAATGTCTATTGTTGCTAATTTCAAAGGGAAGCTGACTGAGGAGTCTAGAACATTACTATTTTTAGATAAGATACGTTCGATTCTTGCTGCGCAGGCAGCACAAGTCATACCATCAATGTCTAAATTGATTGATTTAGTTTGATTCGACAACTGTATAGCCTTGTTCATCTAACAAACTGGTTACAACCCCCATGTCTATTGCATCAGTTGAATTAACTTCAACTAACTTCTTGTCAATATTGACAGATACATCTTGAACCGATTCGATAGTATTTATAGCTGACTCAATTGTTTCTTTACAATGTCCACAGCTAATTTCAGGTACAGTAAATTTTGTTTCCATATCTTTATAATAATATTGAGTAATTTATAAAATAAGCCCCTAATTTAGGGGCTTATAAGAAACCTCTTGGGGGAGATTTCGATAGGGGGGATGGTTAAAACTTAAGCAGTTTCTTGTAGAATTCTGCCTCTTACTCTTGGGTATTTCACAGGAGCATGGTTAAAACAATGATCTCTTTTGTTATAAATACTTAATTGAGTGCTACAAGATTCATCTTTACACACTCTGCCCTGGTCAAAACTTTTAGAAGGTCTTATTCCACCTTTAATTTGACTCGCTTTTAGTCCGTCTGTCATTTTATTCCTTTATATACTTTGTGAATATATTCACAAGCTTAACACCTTTATTTAAGATAGCAACTTTAATTTATTAAGTTTTTTATTTTAGATACGCAGTTTAATTTATCAAGTTTTTTTGAAATAAAAATGCTTCATCATTCCAATCTCTGCCTAAAAAATTCTTAACCATTGACTCTGCAGGTACAGTACCTCCCGGCTTTAATATTTTATTTTTGTACTCAACCCCAACAGAATTAGACAGCACACCTTCATTTTCAAATCTACTAAACATATCATCACCAATAATCTCAGCCCACAAGTAACCATAGTATGCAGCATCATATCCACCAAGCAGATGTCCAAATGCTGGAAGATGATTTGTATCTTCAGGATAATTAATATTTGTAACCTCTTGTGATGTTTTTTCTATATAATTTAGAGAATTATTAAAACCCTCTCCATGTAAGTGTTGGTCAGCTAAACCAAAAGACACTTGTCGCAAGGCAAGAAGGCTAGCACCAATATTTTTTGAACTCTTTAGCTTTTCACATATATCTTCTGATAAGGCTTTACTCGTTTCAATATGTCTTGAAATTCTCTTTAAGCATTCAACTTTCCAAACCCAGTGTTCCATAATTTGACTAGGTGCCTCTACAAAATCCCACTCACAGTTAGCACCGACAAATCTTGTATATTTTGATTTCCCTATCCCATTGTGTAGAACATGGCCAAACTCATGAAACAGAGTTTCTACTTCATCAAATGTCATTAGCCCATCCCCTGTATTAGGATTTGGAAAATTTGCAACCATGGAGCAAACCGGCAATTCTTGCCTTACTGATCCACCTGAAGATATATCGAATACTGCCGCATGTGTGTATTTACCCTCTCTAGGATGTAAATCTAGGTAAAAATAGGCTAACTGTTCTCCATCTTTTTGCCATAAAGACCATAGCTCTACGTCCTCATGCCAAGCTGATTCATTTGACTCAGGTTTAATTACTAAATCAAAAACTTCTTCACACACTTTAAACATTTCATTTTTTACATCATGAATAAAAAAATATTTTTTTAGTTCGCTGTTCTCAATATTGCTGACTTTACTTCGTTCTGAGGAAATAAAATACCTAATGTCCCAAGGTGCAATATCTTTTATCTCAATATCATCAATAACTAGCTCTTTTTTTTCCACTTCAGCAGCTTTTTGCAGTTTCGGAATTAAGTTATCATACATAGCTTCAACATTTTTTGGAGATTTAGCCATTCTGTTCTGTAGTCTGTACTCTGACCATGTATTAAATCCAAATAATTGAGCTTTCTCATTTCTTAATACAACAGCTTCTTTAAGAATTGGACTATTTTCATTTACAGCTCTGTTGTTGAAAGCTTTCCAAGTAGTTTCTCTCGTTTTTCTCACAATACAGTTTTCCATTACTGCATTTATATCAGGATATGACATTGTTATAACAAACTTTTCACCACTTTTTCTTAAGTTAGTAAGTTCATTATTACTTAGCCCTCTTAGCTCATCTTCAGAAAATTGAAGCTCTGTCTTGTCTTTAGCTATATTTTCTGAAAATGATATACCTAGCTGTATTAGTTTTTTATCAATTTCTAATAATCTACCTTTATTTTCATCTGTAAGACTATGGCCAGCATCATTAAAATCTATTTCAAGATCTTTATGAAATTCAACTTCCTCAGCGTCAGAAGCATTAATCTGTATTTCATTAAATTTTTTGTAAATATCTGGGTCATTAAAAATCTGCAATGCAAAATTTTGTATTTCTGAATCTGCTTCATTGCCAAATTCCCTAATCTTTTCATCCGGGTGAACATCTCCTAGAAAAGCTATTCTTCCAGAAAGATCATATACAACACTTTCTAATTCATTGAAATGACTTAAGCTGACATTTTGTGAAGATTTAATACCATCAACCATCGAATTACATTCACGAATAGTAAGTTCCAAATCTTTTTTTAAGCTTTCTAGATTTATATTCGAATAGTTAAACACACAACTCCTTTAACTTTTTATATGATACTATTTAGATATGGATATCAAACTTGAATTTTGTGTAGTTTGAAACTACACACCTCGTGCAGTTAGTACGATTGAAGATATTTTAGAAAAATATGGAAATACAGTTAAATCAATTAATTTAATTCCAAGCGGTGGAGGAGTGTTCGAATTCCAATTAAATGAAAAATTACTTTTTTCAAAAAAAGAATTAGGACGACACTCTGAAGATGGAGAAATTCTTAAGTTAATTGAAGAAGAACTTGGTTGAGCTTTCCATTTGAGTTAACTTTATTTGAAGTAATTTTTATTGCTTCACTATTGTTCATCAGCTCCGCAGTGCAAGGCGTTCTTGGATTTGGCTTTGCAGTAATTGCCTCTCCTATAATTGTTCAAATTGAACCAAACTTGGTTCCGCAATTATTATCTTTACTAGGTCTTCCACTAGCAATCCGAGTATTTTACCGAGAGAAGGAAGAAGTTGATCTTACTAAAGTAAAACCACTCATTATAGGTAGGTTAGTTGGCGGACCAATCGGGCTTTTTTTACTTTTAAATCTATCAGAAAAGTACTTATCGATCGCCGTGGGATTTATAGTTTTTATAGCTGGTGTAGGTTCTTTTTTTGGTTGGGTTATAAATAGAAATATTTTAAATTCCTTTCTCGCAGGAACTTTTTCAGGTGTATTTGGAATGGTTGCAGCAATTGGTGGTCCTCCGGTTGCACTGCTGTATAGGAACACTAGATCTGAAGAGTTTCGTCCCTCTCTTAATAGTGTTTTTAGTATAGGTATTGTTATAACACTCTCACTTTTATTACTTAGTGGCAACTTGCTATGGGATCATTTTTTATTATTTACTATATTTATTCCATTTGTATTAATAGGAATTAGGGTTTCGAGTTCACTGTTTTCTAAAGTTTCTGATCAATTCATTTCTCAAGCAGTAACTTATTTCTCAGTACTGTCTGGACTATATGTAATATTGAGAAACATAAATTAGTTTATTTCAATAAAAGGAATTATTAACATATAAGCATATGTTTATGAACGCCATTATTGCCGGCTTACTTTACTTCTTAAGCTTTCCTCCATATGATTTTTGGTATTTGATTTTTCCTGCACTTTATTTCTTTTATTATTCATTGCTATCAAAAGAAAAATCTTTTTTATCAGGTTTTATCTTTGGGTCTATTGCGTACGGTGTAATTTTATTAGGAATTCAATCAATAGGACTTGAAGCCTGGATTCCCCTAACCATTTTAATGGGATCGATGTACGGAATATTCGCAAAACTATTTTCCTATCTAAGTTCAAAATTTGAAAACAATTTTTATGTTTTATTGTCAGCTATAGCAATTTTTGATTTGCTGAGAGCATATTTTCCATTTGGAGGTTTCCCCTGGGGTTTCCCCTCAACGGTATTATTATCCGGCCCTATACATAGTTTCTACATGACAGGTGCTCGTTTATCTTTCGAAGGTTTTGGACCAACCGGATCCTCTCTTTTATTACAATCCCTTCCTTTAATAATTTCACTCGGAGTCTATTCAAAAAACAAACAAAAAGATTACTTTAAAAATTACATGATATTTTCGTTAGTAGTTTTTTCAATATACGTTTTCAATCATATAATTATTGATTTTAATTACCAGGATGTAAATATAGAAACATCAGAACTAAACATCGCAATCGTTCAAGGCAACAGTCCGTGTCCTGGTGCAAAAAATAGATGCAGCAATGAAAGACAAAAAATCTACGATAGCCATTTAAACCAAACACAATCTCTTAATGGGAATTTTGACCTTGTAGTTTGGCCTGAAAGTTCAACAGGATTTAACAACGATCCCGGAATACACAGTAGAGTGCAAAACGATATTTCTACTCAAGCTATGAGATTGGATTCATATTTTTTAATAGGAGGAGACAGGCCTGTACAAAATCAATATTTTGAAAATTATGGAATCTTTATAAACAAAGACGGTGAGATTGTAGACCAGTATTTAAAACAGCACCCTGTTCCTTTTGGAGAGTATATTCCATTTAGAAAATATTTAGACTGGATTCCTCCATTAGCGTTAGTTCCACGCGACATGATTAGGGGCGATGGTCAAAAAATATTTATGGTAAAGGATACAAAAATTTCAACTGTTATTTCATTTGAAGGTTCGTTCCAAAG
>TARA_Y200000002_G_scaffold119119_1_pt1 | contig 20755 bp, 16 predicted proteins | sample TARA_Y200000002 | Tara Oceans TARA_Y200000002 (sample SAMEA2619388) | marine metagenome | biome: marine biome (ENVO:00000447); feature: surface water layer (ENVO:00002042); material: "saline water (ENVO:00002010), including plankton (ENVO:xxxxxxxx)" | depth 5 m | reverse complement strand
GCTACAAATAAACTATTTGGTGGAAGAGCTATATCTTGTACTAATGACCCAACGATCGGGCTAGAGTGGCTAATTTTCACTTCTAAAATTCGTCCTCCTTTAGGCAAGACAGCTAATTCTACTACCGATTCGCTCGACAGAGTACGACGCATAAAATCTGCAGTCGCGCTCCGCGGAGATACAACTAGTTCAATGCCCAACATGGTTTTGAGAATCCCCAAAAGCTGATCATAGTCTCCCTTATTGATTACTAGCTGCACGTGATCTGCGCCTAGCTTGGCAGCCTGTAGGCAAGTCAATATGTTCTCTTCATCGTCTTTTGTGCAGGCTACGAAATAATCCGCTTCACCAATCTGCTCCTCCTCAAGTAGGCGAAGTGATGTAGCGTCACCATGAATGACAGAAATATGTGGAAAACGTTCAGCAAGATCACGGCATTTATCAGGATCTTTTTCTATGACACGCAATTTAAAACGAGGACTGCGTAGCAAACGAATTAGGCTAATTGCAGTTTCGCTACCTCCAAATAAAACAACACGAGCCAAATCAAACTTCTGCTTTGGGTTGAAGCGCTCGCGTAAATCAAATAGCTCCTCTGGCTTACCAAACAAAGTTACGCTATCGCCAGCTTGCAAATGTGATTCGGCGCTGGCGACCTCACCTTGCTCTTCGCGTTGAATATAACCAACTCTAACATTTTCACTAAGCTTTAGCTCACGAAGTTGTTTTCCAATTAGTCGAGAACTCTCATCCACGCGAAGTTGTTGCACTTCTACTTCGCCGCGGGCGAAATTTTCAACAGCTACTCGACCAGCATTACGTATCGACTTTGCTAGCTCAACCGCACAGATCGCTTCAGGGTTAACGAGTAGGTCGATGCCAAAGTGTAGCTGATAATTTATTAATGAATTATCACTGTACGTATCATCGTGGATACGGGCGATCGTATTTCTAGCTCCCAATCCTTTTGCAAGTGAACTAGAAATAATATTTGTGCGGTCATCGCTAGTCATCGCTAAGAATGCATCACAGTCACCCACATCGACTTCGACAAGCTGTCTGGCAGAGCTGCCGTTGCCAGTCACGATACGAGCATTTTGTTCTTCATCTAATCGCTTACACAGCGAAGCAGATCGTTCGATAAGTGTAACATCATGCCCGCTTGCAGCTAGCATGGAGGTTAGATTATGGCCGACTTCGCCAGCGCCAATGATGATGATCTTCATATGGGAAGCTTTAATTTAAAATGTACAGCCTGACGTCCTGCTCGTTAATTTCGAGAAGTTTTTATTCCGGCAAAACGGACAATAGATTTATCTTTCTAGAGCTTTAAAGCTGTTATAATTATGGAGATTCGTTTTATAGAAATCACCTGTATTATTGTTATATACTGCTTTAAATCAAGGAAACTTCTACACCAAAGGTTGCGCTTGAGCGGGCATTAACAGCATGTAGGCCTTTGCCGTGTTCGGGACTGTTAGGCGGCCCCATCCAAGGCTCAACGCAGTAGAAGGCACTGTCAGCGGACTCTGTCCAAACTAAAAAGGAGTTCCACGCAGAAAGTGTAGATTCGTCATTCAAGAAACGAACCCCGATATCCTCTTCGCCACCATTAGGTCCAAATCGCAAGGTATCCCCTGTAAGTCTTGTATAAATACGATCTGAATTATCCGCATTCCCAAAGCTCAGGTCTTTTTCCCAGCCCTTTATTATATTTTGTAATGAACCATCCGGTGCATGCGTATAGCATTTTTTGGCGGGTACTTGATAGCGATAGTCCTTGCGAGCGAGGCCTTCATGCCAGGGCAGTGTAAAATAAAAGTGGTGTCCTGCGGACCATAGCAACACCTCCTCTCCGAGGTTTTCTAAGGTTAGGTAAACCCTAAAAGCGACATCCGTAAATTCGTAACATACTCTAAAAGTATAATCAAAAGGGTAAGCCTCGATGGCTGCTGCGTCTGGGCGCAACTGCGCAATAAAGCTCCGCTCCGATGCACTAATTAACTCAAAGTGGCTATCGCGAGCAAAGCCATTTTTTGGCATCGGGCGTACAATGCCTTGACCATCACGCCAGGAGCCTACCTGTCCTTTATGAAAGCTACGCCCAGCAAACGGGAAGAGGATAGGATTGCCTCCTCGAATTTTAGAGAACGGTGTCGATTCGACATTTTCTGGCCAATGTATGACGTCACGATATGTGCCATCAGACATACGTATATTCCAACTAATTAGCCTCGCACCTTTTTCAGGGTCAGCAAAGAACGTGGAAGGTCCGCTTTTCCAGCGCATTAATTGCATGCCGTTGTAATCGATCATTTCCATTTAATCGATAACACTAATAGAAAATCTGTGACTGAGAAGCCTCAACTCAGCCTGCCGCAGAAATCAATTCTGCAGAGCTTGCGTTATTCAAATGTCCTATCATTGTTAGAAAAATGTATTTCATGCAAGGAGTGTGGGCTCGATTAACTGTACTGTTGGTTTGTATAGTAAGTGTACTTGCAGGTGAACCGGCCCTTGATCGTTCAGAGCCCGTTGAGCAACGCAGCAGCGTCGATGTTTATGTCATCCCAATTCAAGGGATGATCGATAAGCCCAACCTTTATATCCTACGCAGGGGACTTAAAGAAGCGATTCGCAATAATATAGAGATGGTAGTCTTAGACATGGACACTCCGGGCGGGCGAGTGGATATATGCCTAGAAATGATGGAAGCGCTGGACCGATTCGATGGAGTTACCGCGACCTATGTAAATGAAGACGCTATTTCAGCTGGTTCATTTATCGCTGCGTCGACCGAGGAAATTTATTTTGCTCCTCGAGGAAAAATCGGAGCATCTGCGGTCATTCAGGGTACAGGCGAGGATGTTCCCGAGACTGCTCGATTGAAGATGGAGAGCTATTTGCGTGCAAATATACGTGTTATGGCCGAGGATAAGCCACAGCGAGCAGATGTTATACGGGCTATGTTGGATGCTAATTTCGAACTTAAAATTGGTGAAGAAGTTATTAAGCCGAGCGGTGAATTGCTAACACTAACTGCAAAGGAAGCAATGCAGCCTTATGGAGATCCAGCAGCGCCATTATTAGGCTCAGGAGTTTACGCAGACTTGAATGAACTACTGGATGCAAAGCTTGGGCCTGGGGCCTATCAAATAAGAGATTTTAAAGTCACCTATTCGGAGAAATGGGCTAAATGGCTCAACACATTTGCGCCAGCTCTTTTAGGGCTGGGAATGCTTCTGCTTTTTGTCGAATTTAAGACACCTGGCTTTGGATTCTTCGGCATCGGTGGCATTGTTGCGATTTCGACCTTCTTTATAAGCCAGAATATCGCCGGACTTGCAGGTAATGAAGTCATCTTATTTTTTATTGTAGGCGTTATCCTAGTGTTATTGGAGCTATTATTTTTTGCGGGAGTCCTCGTATTTGCCGCATCTGGAATCTTGCTAATGTTTGGTGCTTTGTTGTGGGCAATGATCGACTATTGGCCTGCTGGAAAGACAGTAATCAACGCAGAACTGTTTTTAGGTCCAATGATGAATTTAATTTTTGGTGCGATAATAGCTATTTTTGGTGCGCTTTTAGTATCAAAAATGTTGAAGGGTTCTTGGTTCGAGCGCCGCATGGTTCTGCGTGATGCATCGGCAAGTACAGCTACCTCTGCACAACCAGCCAGTGCGTTATCATTAGTCGGTAGCGAAGGACTTGTAATAACTCCACTGCATCCAATTGGGAAAATCGAGATCAATGGCGTTCGCTATGAGGGCAGTTGCGTAAATGGATCGATTGATCTAGGTGTGAAAATTCGAGTTACTGGCAAAAATGATTTTGGCCTAATTGTTGAGGAAGTCGCTAAATTATGCTGATAGCGGTCTTAATAGTAGCAGCATTGGTGCTGACCTTTTTGGAGGTACTGCTTCCGGGTGGGATTCTCGGAATACTGGCAGCAGTATGTCTAGTTGCTGCGACGGCTATAACAATGCAGGACTATGGTTTCTTTATTGCCGCGATTCTCTTTTTTGCGACGACCATTATTGCGCTAGGGATGATTATCCTAGAGTTAAAGATTTTTGCGGGCACCAAGTACGGAAAGCATTTTTTTCTTAGTAGCCAAATTAAAGGGCGCTCCAATAAATGCCAGGCAAAGGCATCGATTATCGGCGAGACTGGATCTACATTGACTCCTATGGTTCCTAGTGGAAGAGTGACCATCAACGGAAAGATATTCGATGCAGCCTCTTTGGATGGGTACATGGAAGTCAACACGCCCGTTAAAGTAATCTCTCAAGACAGTTTTAAATTAACCATACAAAAATTATGAATATTGCACCACTCACACAGATCTTAGCCTTGTCGAGCGGCTGGCAGGTCGCGATCGTATTTACTCTTGGCATTATACTGCTAGTTTTCGCACTAATCTTTTTTGCTTATATTGGACTTTTTGTGAAGTCCTACCTGTCCAATGCAACGGTTGGCTTTTCAACCCTTATTGCGATGCGCTTACGAGGAGTACCGGCCTCTTTAATTGTCGACGCAAGAATTACTGCAGTCAAAGCCGGCATCGAAATTGGCTCGAATGAGCTGGAGGCACACTATCTCGCAGAAGGTAATGTTATTCAGACCGTGCAAGCTTTAATAGCCGCAGATAAAGCGAATATAAGCCTTGATTGGCAGCGTGCCTGTGCAATCGATTTAGCAACAAAGGGTACTGGTAAGTCAGTAGTCGAAGCGGTGCGAACATCAATAAATCCTAAAGTTATTGAGTGCCCTAACCCAGAGAGTGGGCGTGCAACAATCGACGGCGTATCCAAGGACGGGATACAAGTCAAAGCACGCGCTCGGGTCACAGTACGCTCTAATTTAGATAATTATGTGGGAAGCGCTTTGGAGGAAACTGTGATTGCTCGGGTGGGAGAAGGCATTGTCACAACTATTGGTTCAGCAGAAACGTATAAGACAGTACTAGAGTCTCCAGATACAATTTCTAAGGTGGTGCTCGACCGTGGTCTTGATGTCGGTACTGCATTTGAAATTCTTTCAATCGATATTGCGGACGTGGATGTTGGAGAAAACATCGGAGCGAAGCTCCAGGAATCCCAAGCCGAAGCAGATAAAAATGTCGCTCAGGCGAAGGCGGAAATGCGCCGCGCAGCGGCAGTTGCTGCGGAGCAGGAAAACAAAGCGAAAGTAGAAGAAATGCAGGCAAAAGTAGTGGAAGCCGAAGCACAAATCCCACTTGCATTAGCAGAAGCGTTTCGCTCTGGAAATTTGGGCGTCATGGACTACTATCGCTTAAATAATATTAAAGCAGATACCGACATGCGCGACTCTATTTCGAAGGGCGAGGAGTCATCGTAAAGAAATAGCTGATCTTTTTGGCGATAACTGCTTACTAGTATGGAAAGCTTACTCGAAGTGCTATTCCCGCTAATTGTAGCTGGGGTCTATTTTTTTGGGAATATACTTTCCAAAAAGAAGGACAAAAGTGCCGCGCCCTCTCCGTTCAATCAAGAAGAGGTATCGCCTGCCGAGCGTGAAGTGCAGGAGCAGATTAAGCGCAAGATAGAAGCGCGGCGAGCAAGCTACGATAGTTCAGAAAGTGAACTTCTTACGAAGACAGAACAGGATAATTCTCATAGCCCTGAAGATCTTGTCCGCGAACAATTGAAAGAAAGGCGTGATAATAGTAGAGCTAGAAGGCAAGTAGCCCAACCTCGTGACACTGCCGCGCCTGCACAAAGCTTCAAAGAGCAAAGCAAAGAATATGCATGGCGACTTACTGAAGCCGAAAATAACTATGCGCAAGAGATGGAAAATCGCCGTAAAAAGCTAGAAGATACACAGCGAAAAGCTAAAGCTCTGCGCAAGAAGTCTAAACAGGGCGCTTATACTATCAAGCAAGCAATGCGCCAGGATAGTAGCCGTTCTTTACAAACTAAAGGGCAATACGCAGGGCCGATACGAACCCGCTTAAGATCTCCTAGCGCCGCACGTGAAGCGTTTATTTACAGCGAGGTGCTCGATGCGCCGATAGCCTTAAAAAAAAGTTCTTCCCTACCTAATTAAGCCTGCCAACCAATTACCCAAGTTGGCGCTACTGTATGAGTGGGAGAGAAGTATTTTGCGTTCTATAATCAGGGTAGCCGAATTTTACTCGTGCCAGTAACTCCAGATTCTGGCGAATGAAATGTCTGTCCATTTGCACTAATGATAACTTGATCGGCTCTTGTAAAGACGACTTCAACCGGACCGGCTTTTTCTAACACTATTTCTTCCCCTGCGCTGAGCGTCCCCTGAAAAAGATAGTTACGGTCAGTTAAATCACGAGCGGCTACATAGACCTCACTGCTAGCGGTGATTTTAAATTCTTTTATATTTGTCGAGGGAGTAGTGATTAAATTTGGCGCAGAAGATTCTGTTGCCGGCGATGTTTGTACGGCTGCTACGCTCGTAATATCCTCCGGGGGACTACTTATTAAGGCACGGACTAAACCAAATAGTACAAATACGAGCGCCAAGGCACCCAAGAGAATGAGGCCAACTTTAAGGTAAAACATTTTCTCTCCAGTGTCTTCACTTGCCTGCTCAGAGGCAGAATCCAAACCTTGTGAAGGCTCCTTTGGCGTAGCAGTGATACTTCCAAAAGACGGGGCATTTTGGCTTACATCCGCTTTATCTATAGAGGCAAGATCAACGGGATCATTCTCATCGCTTTTTGCATCCATGCTACCAAACCATTCCGCGCCGCCTTTTTTGCTGCGCGTTTTACTCAGTAATTGCGCGCTATAATCGTTGATTACTTTTTCTGGATCGAGTTTCAAATAGCGAGCGTAGTTTTTAATAAACCCGCAGCGGTAAATTTCTGGCAGATCGAAGTCAAAATTGTTCTGCTCGATATAGCTAAGAAAATCACTGCGTATCTTGGTAGCTTCGGCTGCTTCTCGCAACGAAATACCTTTGCGCTTGCGCGCATCTTCGAGTCGTTCCCCAATTGTTTGCATAACAATGTATAAATTGTGGCGCTAGCCTGAGAACCGCAAGCACGAAAGAGCAACGGATCTACTCAGTTATAATTTAGCTCAATTTTATTAATAAATCGGACCACTCTCCATCATTGCGGGATTCAAGCGTGAGAGAATCTTGTGGTCTAAGTTTTGCAAATTGTTGTGCATAGCAGCGCTCCACTACATCCATCTCTTTTGTTAAAATTCCGCTAAGTGCGATGCAACCACCAGACCTAACCGCATGCACCAATGCCTCTGAGTGGGGAATAAGTACATCGGTTTGAATGTTCGCAAGTAGCAGGTCTGCATTTCGATCGAGAAGACCGTCGGTGAGATTGGCTACTTCAAATAGGGGAGCCTGAATATGTGGGTTTTCTTTAGCGTTTGCACTGCAAACACGAATAGCTTCAGGATCAAAATCAAAACCAATAATATTCGAGCATCCAAGTGCAGCGGCAGAGAATGCGAGCACACCAGAGCCACAGCCAGCATCTATAATATGTAATGATTCAAGGGCTTCTTCGGAGCTGTCCAAATAATCAATTAATCGTCGTGCGCACAAGCGAGTTGTTTCGTGCGCGCCAGTGCCAAAAGCCATGCCTGCATCCAAATAAACGATAGCGGACCCCGCAGGTGGTTTGCAGCTATCACGCTCCCAAAGCGGTATCCAGTGTAGGCGACGATCACTCCAGGTAGTGACAAATTCCTTGTATGCATTTTGCCAAAAACTATCTTCAATGCGACTAAGCTCAAAGTCCTCGTGCAATTCGGAGAACTCTTCTTGCAGTAAGCCTAGTTCGCTATCTGCCGTAGCAGTATCTGGGAAGAAACCAAAGACTTCATAGGGGTCCGTGCGTTCTTTCTGCATAATTCCCCAGTGCGCGGACTGCGTCTCATAGAAATAGCCTTCTAAAAGATCCGCTAATTGCGCGGATACAGTTGCTCGAAGTTCAATTTGTGAAGACATGGCCTATTTAGCGTACAACTAGGACGCTTACAGCTTTGCGTTGCTTAGCCTAGCGACAACATCTGGCAAGAGTTGATGCTCAGTAGCATGTATTTTTTGTTCAAGTGATTCAAGCGTATCGGTTGGGTCAATACGCACAGACATTTGGTCAATAATTGGCCCACCATCCAGCGCAGGCGTCACCCAATGAACCGAGCAACCCGTTACTTTAACGCCATATTCATAGGCATCACGAATGCCCTGTGCCCCTTTAAAGCTTGGAAGGAGGCTAGGGTGCAGGTTGATAATTTTTCCTTCGAAAGCATGTATAAATGATTCGCTCAAAATCCGCATAAAACCAGCTAAAACAACTAGCTCGGGCTTAAACGACTGTATGCGCTCAATGTATGCGCTATTTGCAGCTGTGCTCAGTCGAGCGCCGACAGCTCCCGGATCTTCATAGATCGCAGGTAGGGCAAAGGAATCTCCAAGGCGTAGTATGCCGGCATCTTCTACATCACTGATGAGGGCTTTAATGGTTGCTTGTCCAAGAGTGTTTGCCGCTTGCGCTTGAAGCAAGGCTGCGGCGTTTGAGCCACCCCCAGACCCTAAGATAACAATCGGATAAGACATATAGAAAGGAAGACAGTTCGATTACTTGAAGAATTTTTTAGCTTTCTTTACAAATGATTCACTTACTGGATTTGCTGGGTCTCCGCAGGCTTCGGCATAATCCTCAAGCTTCTTCTTTTGATCGCTATCTAGTTTTGTTGGCACTTCAACATGAACGCGCACCAGCAAGTCTCCTTTACTACTTCCGCGCAGGCGGGGCATGCCTTGTCCGCGCAGGCGAAAGGTCGTGCCGCTTTGGGTACCACTTGGAATTTTTAGGCTACCCTTGCCCCCGAGAGTCGGCACGTCGATCGCCCCACCTAGAGCTGCCAGGGTAAATTTTATAGGTATTTCACAAAAGAGGTCATCTTCATGGCGCTCGAAAAGCTCGTGTTCTTTGACATGAATAACAATATAAAGGTCACCGGATTGGCCGCCCTGTTGACCCGCTTCACCCTTGCCAGAAGAGCGTAGCTTGGAGCCAGTATGTACGCCCGCAGGAATGCGTACCTTAACGGTGCTACTTTCCATCACACGGCCTTCGCCACGACATTCGCTACAGGGCTTTTCTATGCTTTGGCCGGTGCCGTTGCAAGTGGGGCAGACTTGTCGGTAACTGATAAAACCACGATTGGAGGTAACTTGTCCGGTGCCTCCGCAAGTGGGGCAAGTGATCTTTTTTGTGCCTGGTTCTGCGCCGGATCCGGCGCATTTCTTACAAGATGCGGCACGCTTATAGCGAATCTCTTTCTCTGTGCCCTCGGCTGCTTGTTCCAAGGTGATTTCAAGATCATAGCGCAAGTCCGAGCCTTGTTGTGCGCCGCCAGACGATTGTCCGCCTCGTCCACCGCCGAAAAATTCTTCAAAGATGCCGCCACCGCCACCGCCACCGCCAAAGGCTTCACGGAACATATCGAAAGGGTCATGACCGCCACCGCCACCGCCAGCTCGACCCATTCCGCCGCTTTGAAATGCATCGTGTCCATAACGGTCGTAAGCAGCGCGCTTTTCTTCGTCCTTGAGTACATCGTATGCTTCAGAGACTTCTTTAAATTTAGCTTCTGCAGCAGCATCATCTGGATTTTTGTCCGGATGATATTTTACCGCTTGCTTACGGTATGCTTTTTTAAGCTCGTCGCTATTAGCGTCGCGTGAAACGCCTAGACTTTGGTAGTAATCCGATTTGGACATAGAAAACGGTCAATTAGTTGCTATCTTTATTTACAGTACTTGCGGCGCCACTAGAGACGATAACATTTGCTGCTCGCAGCAAGCGCTCATTGAGCTGATAGCCAGCACGTACCGTTTCAATGATGCTATCTTCATCCACTGTGTCAGAGGGTTGGTGCGCAACGCACTCGTGTAGATTTGGATCAAAAGAGTCTCCGTCAGGAATAAGCTCTTTTAGGCCTTGCTCGCCTAAACTCTTTTTAAGTTGGTCTTCAACCATCTTAAATCCGACAGTCACATCTTTTGCATCTGGGTGCTGCTCGGCAGCTTGCAAGCCAAGCTTCATATTGTCGAGCACAGGAAGCAGTGATTCAACGACACCTGCAGCAGCGCTGCGTAGTAGCTCCTGCTTTTCTCGCGTTATTCGTTTACGATAATTTTCCATATCAGCGACAGAGCGCAGATAGCGGGACTTCATTTCACTTGCTTCAGCTTGGGCTTTTTCTAGCTCAGTGAGTATTGGTTCGTTGCTTTCTTCGGCGCGTACTTCTTCCGCAGCAGGCGCAGGTGAAGCTTCTGTTTGAGTAGCAGATTTTTTGGATGAGCTGGCCTTTTTCTTTTTCATAGTAAATATGTCTCGTCTAGAGCTAAGTCATATAAATTTAGTGATCAAATTGTAAATGAGCGCGGTAGTGTGTGCATAATTTCGCAGATATCAAGTATGCTGTTGGCATGAAAACAGTATTTTTTTATGTAGGTAGAGCAGTGGTTGCAAGCGATCGTTGAAACAAACCTTGTTTTCCTCAGTAGTAGAGGTATTTTAGTCATAGTTTATGGCGCGACGTTTCACAAAAAAATCTACCCGAACAAAAACCTCCAACCGGCAAGTTGCTCCGGCACACCCAGTGTGGGCACTCGTTCTTTTTACCCTAGCTGTTTTAGCTCTGGTAGCTATCGGCGACTTTGACGTTAGTCAATCGACCTACAAGACGACTAATGCGGTCCCGGGTGATAACTTGGTAGGAGTCTTTGGTGCTAATTTTTCTTTCGTTTCTTTTCTTTATATTGGAGTCGCCACCTGGCTCTTGCCGGTCTACTTGATGTGGTTTGGTGTACGGTTACTTCTGCAGCAGGCTCTAAAAAAGCGTACCGCGACAGCTCTAATGTCGGTGCTATCAATTGTATGCGCCTCTGGTTTGCTTGCAATGTTGGAGCTTCTTGGATTCGCAAGCGCGGAGAGTAGTATTTTCAAAGATCAATTATACGACCGTGGCTTTGGCGGGCTTATTGGCTATCTTTTAACTGGTCCCTTTTTGCAGTCTTATATAGGAAACTTTGGTACAGTAATGGTCCTACTTATGGGCTTAATTATAGGGTCATTGATTACTTTTACTGACAATGTCGGGCACTTCTTGGAGTATTTATATAGCGCGAACCGTGCTTTATTTGTAAAGATACGAGAGTACTTCGAGTCGCTGAAGCAAGCGTGGGCGGGAAAAGCCAAATTAAGGCGCGAGTCGAAGTTAGAAAAGTATCGTTTGCGTGAAGAGGCTAAAGCAGCGCTTGCAGTAGAAAAAAAAGAGGCTGCAGAGGCTAGGCTTAAGCCTGCTACGGCGGAGGAAAACACTTCGCTATTGGATGCTCCTTTATCGGTTAATTTAGAGCCGAGCGCTGAGCGTATTGAATCTGCTCCGGTCAAGCCGAAGAAGCCGGAAGCCGAACTAAAGCAGACGGTTTCTCACAGTGAGCCGGCAGAAGTGAAGAAGCCGAAATTTGACCCTTCAATGATCAAGGTGGTCTCTGAAGAAAAGACCGAAAAAGCTGTAGCCACTATACCAGAGCGCCGCGGTGATTATACTTTCCCGCCAATCAATCTACTGGCAGAAGCACCTAATACAGACGACCGCTCGCCGCAAGATCACGCGGGTACTATGGAGGCATTGGTTCGTACGCTTGAGGAATTTGGCGTAAAGGTAAATCCCGGTGAAATTCATACCGGCCCAGTCATTACTAGATATGAAGTAACTCCAGCGGCAGGCGTGCGCGTTGAAAAAATTGTCAATCTTGATAAAAATATAGCTTTAGGTCTGAAGGCTGAATCAGTGCGTATTCTTGCCCCAGTGCCTGGCAAAGGGACAGTCGGTATTGAGGTTCCAAACCGGATCGCTCAAGCGGTCTGTATGCGTGATATTGTAGAGTCGAAATCATGGGCGGAAGCGAAGGCAGAAATTCCGATTGTACTCGGTAAGGATGTAACAGGTAAGCCAATGGTGACAGACTTAACCAAGATGCCGCACGTGCTAATTGCTGGTTCTACTGGTTCCGGTAAGACGGTATGTATAAACGCAATTATTGCATCTTTATTATATCACTCTGGCCCGGAAGATTTACGTTTCATCATGGTGGACCCCAAGGTTGTCGAAATGCAAATGTACAATGCGCTGCCGCACATGCTAATTCCGGTAGTGACCGAACCGAAAAAAGTACCGGGGGCATTGAAATGGTTACTTGCAGAGATGGAGCGGCGCTATCAAATTTTTGCTGCAGAAAATGTACGTAATATAGCAGGCTTTAACGCAAAGATTGCTAAAACCAAGGAAGAGAAAGAGAAAGCCGCGGCAATGGACGCCGAGATGACCGCGGAGGAGCGCGCCGCAGTCACTCAAGTGGAAGTTCCACGCGATGATGATGCCTTTGAAATTCCACGTAAGAAGCTCCCATACATCGTCTGCGTTATTGATGAACTAGCAGACTTAATGATGGTTGCACCAGCTGATATTGAAACGGGGATCGCGCGCTTAGCGCAGTTAGCACGAGCCGCGGGCATACACCTAATTCTCGCAACGCAGCGTCCATCGGTAAATGTGATTACTGGAGTTATAAAAGCGAATTTACCGAGCCGCATTTCTTTTAAAGTAGCCTCTAAGGTGGACAGTCGGACGATTTTAGATGGTGGTGGTGCGGAGGCGTTGATCGGCAAGGGAGATATGCTCTTCATCCCGCCAGGAACATCTACCTTAGTGCGCGCACAAGGAGCCTTCGTTTCCGATGACGAGATCAATGGTATTGTCGAATACCTAAAAGAGCATAATGAGCCACCGGTCTTTGCTGAATCAGTGCAACAACAAATTGATGCTGGTGATGATGATAATGCACCGACCGCAGGTACAGGAGAATCGGACGGTGATGAGTTACTTCCACAGGCAATTGATGTACTGCGCGCTACGAAGCGCGCATCGACTTCGATGCTGCAGCGACGTCTACGCATTGGTTATAATCGGGCGGCTCGGCTAATGGAAGAGCTTGAAGATCGCGGTATTGTTGGCCCAGAGAATGGCTCTAGTCCACGCGAAATACTAGTGGATTTAGATACTATGTAGCAGCGCTTTAATCGCCTTCGAGCGCTAGGTCTGGAATGTGATTAAATGCGATGCGTAGTGGTGCGGCCTGAGTGCAGCGCTGCGCCTCCATCGCATTTGCATAGTAAAGTGTGCGGCCGCCGAAGCGCTGATTGACCTGGTCCATGGTCTTCTGTAACTGCACTCTACGTCGCTGCGTAGGCGCTTCAAATAGTGAGGGCGTATGCGATGCAAGTGATTCGAGCTGCGCGAGAGTAATGGAGACTTTAGTAGGATTCGGGACATTCTTAGGATGGTTACTCCATGCAGAATGGAGCAACTCACTTAGTGTAACGCTGTCTTGGGTAGGAAAGCAGGCAGCTTGCGTCGACCAGCGGATTTCAAAACCGAACTTAACGTGCACTTCTAAATAGCCAGTAAAGTAACCCATCGCTCGCAGCCTACGGCAGGCTTTTTGTAGCATCCTGTGCAGGGTCGCGTGCGCCCCATGCACAGTGCGTAGGCGAGGAGGCAGTACATGAGAATGTCCAATGGTGCGGCGCTGCGTAGCTACCGCAGGAAAGTCTACTCCGCGTAGGGCGAACCACATCCGATCGCCTTCGACCGAGCCCCAAATGCGGTGCAACTTGCGCCTGCTTGCTTGGCACAGCGCTTGCATTGTAGTAATCCGCGCAGTTTGTAAGCGTCGAAGCATGCCCGCGCCGATGCCAGTGATAGAAGTCAGTTCGAAGGGGTAAAGCTTTTCTGGTATTTCGTGAAAATCGAGAGTGGTCAGCCCGTCGGGCTTTTCTAGCTTACTAGCTAACTTGGCAAGAAAGCGATTGGGGGCGAGACCAATAGAGGCGCGAACATAAGGGCCGATCTCTGCAGCAAGGGCCGCTTTGATCGAATGTGCCTTTTGTGTAGCGATGGCAAGTGGTTGCCAGTGCGGCGGCAGTTTTCCATACATTTCATCAATCGAGAGGACCGCTTCGATATAAATAATTTTATGGATGAGCGCTTTGATCTTGTTGTGTAGCTTGATATAGCGCGCGTGGTTTGCTTCGACAAAAACAATTCCAGGGCATAAGTAGCGCGCCTCGCGCACCGCAGTCCCAGTTTTTACTCCAAACGCCTTCGCCTCGTAGCTAGCAGCAATGCAGCTCGTCGTATCTACGCCAATAGAGGGGACAACTCCGACAGGGCGCCCGCGCAATTGCGGCTGGCGTTGCTGTTCCACCGACGCATAAAAACTGTCAAAATCAATAAATAAATAGCGCAGAGCCATAACAGGTATAAGAAGGGTGATATAGGTATAAATATGTTCACTATTGCAAAGGTAAAATGTTTCGATCCTTGCTTTTGTTCATCGGCGCTTTAACTAGCGGCAATATGCAAAGTGAAAAAGTTAAACGTCGTTACATGATGGGAGTCGTTATGTTTCTGATGTTCTTGCCTCCCGGCATGTGGTTACCATCACTGCCAAATATTTTGGCAACCTATGAGGCGCGCTGGGTATTGCCTTATTTTACCGCGCTCACTCCATTTATAGGAATCTTCTCAGCGCTGTTATTTGCTGCTTTATCGGATCGTAAATTCGATGCGGGGCGCTTGCTGGGAATTCTTGGAATAACTGGAGCAGGTTTTGTCTGGCTTTCTTTTAGTTCCTTAGAATGGGGGTGGCATCCAGGATGGTTTCTGTTCTTCCAAAGTTGTAGTATGTTAATTTCAGCCCCAATGATTCCGCTGATAACCAAAATTAAATTAGCGAATCTATCGAATCCGGCAAAGAGCTTTCCGCTGTATTCAATTTGCGGCACAGTGGGCTGGCTGTGTGGGAGTATTTTAGTGAGTTTTTTAGCGCTTGATTATTCTGCTAAAGCTGGCCAGTTAGCAGTCGCTTTCAGGGTGGGAATGAGTCTTTTGTGTTTCGCTTTACCGGCCACGCCCCCAAAAGACTTGGCGAGCCGTGGTTGGGCTGCTGTTTTAGGCTTACGTGCCTTCGGCTTACTTCGCGATGCAGAACTTCGACGCTTCTACCTTGCATCTGCCTTACTGGCAATTCCAGGGGTTGCTCACTTTATGATCACGCCAACTTTACTTGCCGAGTTTGGTAGTGCATATCCGACTGCCCATATGTCTCTCGGTCAAGCCACTGAAGTGGCCGCGATGGTATTTCTAAGTCTTGTGGCCGGTCGTTTTCGTATGCGCTGGTTTCTAATCTGGGGCATGTCACTAGCTGTCTTGCGCTTCGGTCTATTTGCACTAGGCGCAGAGGTGGGGGCGCTGACGCTTCTTTTTGTTGGCGTTGCGTTGCACGGCCCAGTTTATACATTTATGACTGTGGCGGGCAGAATTTATCTGGATAAGCGAGTGCCCGAAGAGCTGCAGGGACAAGCGCAAGCTCTCTACAGCTTGATGGTATTTAGTGTCGCTGGAATTATTGGGGCCTTTGTCTGCGAATGGCTTTATTTAAGCGAAGTGGAAGGTGCAAGTGGATGGTTAAGCTTTTGGCTGGTGCTCAGCTTTTTAGCGGCAGTGCCATTAGTTTATTTTACTGTAGGAATCTTACGGCAGGCTGCTGTAGAAGCCCGGTGAAGCGAATACAGGCTTAGCGAAAGAGTGCTAACGGATCATCTTCATCGCCAGCGCCACCTTCAGAGTGGCTTTTGTTGAGGCGCTTGCGCAGTAAATTATGAGAAGAGTCATCCGCCTCGAGTCGCTCGAGAATGTCTTTTGCGCGTTCGATAACAGTGCTTGGGAGGCCTGCTAGACGAGCGACTTGTATGCCGTAAGAGCGATCGGCAGCACCTTTAATGACGCGGCGCACAAAAATAATTTCATCATTCCATTCTTTAACTGCGACGGAGTAGTTTTCCAGCCTTTCGAGGGTTTTTGCTAATTGAGTGAGTTCATGGTAGTGAGTTGCAAACAAGGTGCGAGGTCCTGCGCTATCTTTGGGGTGCAGGTGTTCGATGACAGCCCAAGCGATAGAGAGACCATCATAGGTGCTCGTACCACGTCCTATTTCGTCTAAAATAACGAGGCTGCGCGCGGTAGCATTATTCAAAATATTTGCTGTTTCATTCATTTCGACCATGAAGGTCGAGTTGCCTCGAGCGAGTTCATCGCTAGCGCCGACCCGCGAAAAAATTCGGTCAACTACTCCGATCTGACATTCTTTGGCAGGCACCCAAGCCCCCGACTGTGCCATCAATACTAGGAGAGCGACTTGTCGAATATAGGTCGACTTGCCTGCCATGTTTGGACCAGTAATGAGCGCAATTTGCGGAGCTGTAGCGTCTTGACTAAAGCTGCAGAGCGCACAGTCGTTGGGCACAAAAGCATGCGTGCCCGCTAGCCCTAAGCGCTGATTGCGCAGCATTTGCTCGACCACGGGATGGCGCCCTTGGTCAATTCGTAGCGAATCAGAAGAGTCTACAGATGGTTTGCAGTAGTCCCATTCGCGTGCGATGACTCCCCAGCCAATTAAAACATCAATTTGTGCGAGTGCATGGGCAGTAACCTTGAGCGCTTCAGAGTGTTCGAGAATGACGACAATTAATTCATTAAATAACTCAATTTCGCGCGCGATGGCTTCCTCTTCAGCGTGTAAAATTTCCCGCTCTCGGTCCTTAAGCACATCATTCGTGTAGCGCTCGGCATTTTTCATCGTCTGCTTGCGAACATAATCATCTGGGACAGAGCTAATATGGCTTTTTGTTACTTCGATAAAATATCCAAAAGCGCTATTATATCGAATGCGTAAATTCTTGATTCCGGTGCGCTCCTGCTCGGCTACTTCAAATTCTGTCAGCCATTTTTGGCTATCGCTGGTTAAATTTCTGTAGTGGTCAAGGGACTCGTCGTAACCATCTCGAATGGAGCCGCCATCGTCAATTTTTCCAGGTAGCTCTTGTGCAAGGCTAGAGGATAATTTCTCACTAAGCGTATCAAAGTTATGAATACAGCTTGCTAGGTCAGCAACTGGAGTGCCGGGAAACTCGAGAAGAGTACACGCGATTGAGGGTAGTGCATGGAGCGTATCACGCACTCCGCCAAGCTCCCTAGGGTTGCGTAGACGGTTTTGCAGGCGCCCGAGTATTCGCTCGATGTCACGAACCCCGCGTAAGACCCCTTGCAGCTCTGTGGCAAGCCCAGGCGTGCTAACAAATTCACCGACACAGTCTTGGCGGCGTTTAATTTCCTCAAGGTCTAGCTCGGGGGCGCAGAGCCAGCGCTCTAGTAGCCTTGAACCTGCTGGCGTGACACTACCATCCATTGCTGCAAGCAAGGATCCTTCGTGTGTATTTGCCGCCGATTTGAAAATTTCTAAATTACGTAAAGTTGCAGGGTCCAGTAGTAGTGTTTGATCACTGCGGTATTCGCGTATCTGGCGTAAGTTTTCTGGTTTTGCGCAGAGCGTTTCGGTGGCATAATAAACAAGCGCGCCTGCAGCGCCGAGCGCCGGGTGCTTTATATCAATCCCAAAGCCTTCTAGGTTGAGAACTCCAAGTGCGCCTAAGACACTTTGCGCGCCAGTAGAGCGGTCAAAATTATAATCAGCAATTTCGGTTACGCTGCGTCCATCACAAAGATGCTGATAGAGCTCATTGAAACTGGAGCTTGGATGCGCTTGGCTCCACTGCTTAGCAGCGTTTTCTGGGACGAGTATTTCACGGGGATTGAAGCCCTCAAAAGCTGCAAATAAACGTTCTGGAGTCGACTCCGTGGCGAGGTAGAATTCTCCAGTAGTTAGGTCGAGCCAGGCTGCATGCAAGACGCCTCTGTCTAGATTGAGCGCGAGCAAGAAGTGGTTCTTTTGCGCCTCAATTTGTGAATCCGCTAGGCGTGTACCTGGCGTGATAATGCGAGTTAACTGACGCTTGACGAGCTTGCCTGGTTGGGGGGTCTCTACTTGATCGCAGATGGCGACCTTTATTCCGTGGTCGAGTAACTTTTGAATATAGCTGTCAGCTGCATGAAAGGGCATGCCAGCCATAGGCATACCGTGCCGATGCGTCAGTGTAATACCGAGTAGCTTTGCGCCGCGCTCGGCGTCTTGCAAAAAGATTTCATAAAAATCGCCCAAGCGAAACAGCAGGAGTGTATCATCAGAGAGTTGGGCACGAATTTCGTGCCACTGCTGCATCATTGGGGTGAGTTTCTTTTCGGCCATTGAATGAATAAACGACCGATAAAAGACAGTCTCTGCACGTAGATCAATACTGATGCGCACAGATTTTTAAAGAGGGCATTGAATAAGCGGTAACTGTGTGCATCAATTGAAAACTTATGGCTGTAAAGCTACACCACGTTTGTTTTGAAAATACCGGCGCACCCGTTATCGTTTTGTTGCACGGTCTGCTTGGGTCCAGTCGAAATTGGATGACGATTGCCAAGGAGCTGCACGCAGACTACGCTGTGCATCTTCTAGATATCCGCAACCATGGCCAGTCTCCGCATGCGGATTCTATGCGGTGGAGCGAACTAGTTGCGGACTTAAAAGCTTATTTAGTCGCAGAAAATATAGATCGTATGCACTTAGTTGGGCACAGCTTGGGTGGCAAAGTTGCGATGCGATTCGCTTGTGAATACCCAGATCTAGTGGATCGCTTAGTGATTGTAGATATCGCCGCGAAAGCGTACTCAGCGTATAATGATGCTGAGTTTCGAGCCATGTTGTCGATTGACGTGGGCGAGCTGTCGAGTCGCAAGGAAGCAGAGGAGCTACTCGAGCCACTGGTGCCTGAATGGGCAATGCGCCAGTTTTTACTGACAAACCTTGTGCGCGACCAGCAAGCAGGGAGCTATCGCTGGCAAATCAATCTGCAGTCCTTGCATGCCAGCCTTCCTCATCTTAGGGAAGATCCATTGCTAGAAGAGCATCGCTTTGAGAATCCTGTGCTCCTGCTGCGCGGCGAAAAATCTAATTTTATTGAGGATACCGATACAGAAGCAATGCAAAGCAAATTCCCCCGACTAGAAGAAGTGACGATTCCTGGGGCTGGTCATAACGTTCACGTGGATGATCGCCGAGCTTTCATGGCCGCCTTGCAGGGATGGATGTAAATAAAGGCGCTCCAGGAAAAAGCGACGTATTATTTTGCACCTTTTGCTCTTCTAGGTTCTATTACTTGCATGAGTACGATTGTAAATTCTGAAGCAAAAAAGGTAGCATCTGCTGGCTTTGCTGAGGTGTACGATCCGGTGAAGCCCTACTTAGAGGCGTTAGATTCGTTTTTGTTGGAGCAGGTAGCGACTCTTGAGCCAGAGGTGCAGGAGCATGCGCACTATGTTTTAGGGCATAGTGGAAAGCGATTAAGGCCAATGTTAGTTGCATATAGTGGCTGGTCGGACGAGGGCATAGAGAACAATGCTGAAATGGTTCAATTAGGCGCTGTGATCGAATTAGTCCACTTAGCTACACTAGTGCATGACGATATCTTAGACGGTGCGGATACGCGCCACCGCCAAGAGACTGCTTCTAAAAAATACGGTCCTGCTGCGGCAGTGCTTATAGGAGATGTACTATTTTCCCATGCACTTAAGCTGGCGGCTGAGTTTGATACCAATGCAGTGTGCCGATCAGTGGCACATGCGACAGCGCGCGTTTGCGCTGGCGAAATTGCGCAAACCTACCAGCGCGGTGAAGTGAATTACAGTCGTGAATTTTACTACCGCGTCATTCAACTAAAGACGGCAGAGCTCTTCGAGGTCGCCTGCCAGTTAGGAGCTCAAATCTCTGGGCAACCGAGCGCCTTTTGTGCGGCAGCCGGCCAGTTTGGGCGTCATCTAGGGATGGCTTATCAAATGTTTGATGATCTTGTGGATTTATATGCGGAGGAATCAATGATTGGTAAGACCCTAGGAACCGATCTTAAGAAAGGTAAGTTCACGCTCCCCTTATTATTACTTTTAGAATCGTTACCAGTGGCGGAGAAAGAGTCTTTATTAACTCGCTATAAGCAGGGTGATACGAGTGTGGCAGCAGCCTTTAGTAAGCGCCTGCATGACTTCCCAATTTTTGAGACGGTTGTGGAGAGTTTTGAAGAGCAATTGTCGCAAGCGAGTCATGCGATTGGTGGGTTTAGCGATGTGGCTGCAACCGCTCGGTTGCAAACGATAGCGCAGTTAGTGCGAGCGCAATTAGCGCGAATCAACAATTAACTATCCTGCTATCGATTGGACTCTTCCCAGCGCTTTCTTTCTTCGTCACTAAAACCAGGGATACGACCTTCATCAAAGTCCATCATATCCATGACGGATTGAATCTGCCCAATCTTTTCAGGCGTACCCATATTAGTTAAGGACTCTGCTAGAAATTCGCGTCCCGCTTCGGTTTGGCCTTTGTGCACGACTTCGCGGTTCCATTCGGCTACTTTAAGATCCTCTGGAAAGCACTCCGCAAGCAAGCGGTCTAACTCTTTAGCATCCCCGCCAGCAGTGCGCACTGCATCGACCACTTGCGCGGGATCTATCTCCAGGTGCATGCACAAGAATCGATCAAATCCACGGCAGAAGTTTTTCTGGTACGACTTCGGCAGCTCTTCATTTAGGTGCTTTTTACACTTAGCTACAAAGCGCGGTAAATGTAGTAAGCCGCATGGGTGCGGCTCGTAAGGGGAGGGCAGGTCAAAGCAGATTTCTCCTGTGGGTCCAAGTGATGCGTCAGTCATAAG
>TARA_Y200000002_G_scaffold69814_1_pt1 | contig 20758 bp, 20 predicted proteins | sample TARA_Y200000002 | Tara Oceans TARA_Y200000002 (sample SAMEA2619388) | marine metagenome | biome: marine biome (ENVO:00000447); feature: surface water layer (ENVO:00002042); material: "saline water (ENVO:00002010), including plankton (ENVO:xxxxxxxx)" | depth 5 m | reverse complement strand
GAGCACAAAAAGGGAACTCCTACAATGGGTGGAATTTTTGTAATCCTCGGAACTATTTTTGGATTTCTTCTTTCCCACATAAACTTTTGGACTATCGGTAGGGGATTTGAAGTTGTTCTTAGAAATATTAATACAGATGTATTGGGAATATTAATTATTTCAGTATCAATGGGTTTAGTGGGACTCATTGATGATTACTTAAAGGTTAAAGAAAGTAGAAATCTCGGACTTAAAGCTGGTCAAAAATTTTCATTACAATTAATTGCAGGTTTAGCAGCATCTCTTTATATATACAGCTTAGGTTATTCAACTAAATTCTATATATTTAGTGGATTCGGTTTAGACATTGGAATTTTTAAATGGGTAGTAATAGTTTTATTAATGGTTGGGATAACTAATGCTGTAAACCTAACGGATGGTCTAGATGGTTTAGTTGCAGGAAGCAGTTGCATTAGTTTTGCTGGAATTCTTGTTATATCTTTTTGGATTTATAGACATACTGGCTACTATGCTCAGTTTGTTAACGAGTCATTTCTTACTGTTGATATATCATTATTAATTTCATCAATTTCTGGTGCATGTCTTGGTTTCCTTTGGTGGAATACAAACCCAGCAAAAATAATCTTGGGTGATGTAGGCTCACATTTTATTGGTGCATTATTCCCATTAATTCTCATTTCCTTAGGAGCTGAAGGACTAATTTTATTTTTTTGCTTTTTATTTCTAATGGAGGAAGCATCAGTAATTATTCAAGTTAGTTCATTTAAATATAGAAAAAAAAGAGTATTTAAAATGGCACCAATACATCATCACTTTGAAATGTTGAATTGGGCTGAGACCACTATCATTGTAAGATTTTGGATAATTAATGGAATATTTGTAGTTTTAGGATTAGGTCTATTTTATGCCGATTGGGTATTGTTTGGAAGTTAAGTGAATAAACTAATTTATGGATATGGCGTTACCGGAAAGGCTGTTGAAGCATTTTTCAATAAAAAAAATATTCCATACAAAATATTCGATGAAAATTTAACCGAGAACTTTAATAATAAGATCGAGATAGATGCATTGCTTAAAGAAGATTTTGATGAAGTAATTTTATCACCTGGAATACGGGAAAATAATGATTTATTAAATCAGATTAGAAACAAAAATCTCAATGTTATTACTGATATTGATTTGTTTGATAAATATCATAATCAAAAATCAAAGATTATAGGAGTAACTGGCACCAACGGAAAGACAACATTTGTTAACCTTTTGTATAAATTTCTTGAGTTAGAAGGATTTAAAACTAAAGCATGTGGAAATATAGGAGAATCTCCCTTAAGCATTGTTGATGATGACTATGAATATATAATTATTGAATTATCTAGTTACCAATTACATCATACGAAGAATCTTCGATTGGATTATGGAATTATTCTAAATATTGCAAGCGATCACCTTGATTGGCATGGTTCTTTAGACGACTATATAAAAGCAAAAAGTAAAATTTTTAGTTTTGCGGATGAAGAAAAAGTTATTTTTTATGACAATATATTTGATACTAAAGAATCACGAAAAACCCATGTAAGCAAAATTAATTTAGAAAAATATAATTTTCATGAAATAAATCTCCCTACAGATTTAAGTCGAAGTTTTTTAGATATGGTAAATTTTTTAGACTTTAATAAGAGAAATAATTTTCGGAGAGGATATGAATATTTGAAAAGTGTTAACCCTATTGAACATAGATTTGAAAATATATCTTTTAATGATGATGTTATTTACATAAATGACTCTAAAGCTACTAATTTTCATGCTGTTTCAAGTGCAATTAATAGGGTAGAAAACGCAATTCTTATCTTACATGGACTTACAAAAAATATGCCATCTAGCGAGCTTAAATTAAATAAAAATATTAAGAAGATAATTAAACCTAAAGATATGAATGTAGACCTAAGTAACTATAAGGGAATTCTTATTGAGATTGAATCAATATTTGATTTAAAAAACGTATTGCTAAAAGAAGTAAAAATAGGTGATACGGTTTTGTTCTCATGCGGAGGGTCCAGTTTTAATGACTTTAATAACTATGAAGATAGAGGGAGCTACTTTAAAAAAATAGTAGATGAATTTAAAAATGAAAATTAATTTATATTTCGATAAATATTTAATAAAAATAAATCTAATTTTTGTAACCCTTCTAATTACATTTGGAATATTTTTAGTCTCTTCAGCAACGGCAGTTGAGTCGCAAAGAATTTATGAAGATAGTTTTTATATGATTAGAAATCATTTGCTTGCATTATTTATTGGTATTATTGGCGCTTATTTGATTACAAAAATTGATTATAAAAATATTACGAATATATCTAATTATTTAATCATTTTTATGACTTTAATTTTATTTTTTCTACTCACTTACGGTGAAAATGTTTTTGGAAGTACTAGGTGGCTTGATTTAGGTTTCGTTAGGCTTCAACCAAGTGAAATTGCTAAGCCAATTATTATAATTTGGGTTGCTGACCAATTATCTAAAGTTGATCTAGATGGTAATAATATAAAATCTATATGGCGAACATCCTTCATGCCGGCAATTGCAATTATTTTGATATTTCTTCAACCAGATTTTGGTACTGCAGCTACTCTTGCATTTATTGTGTTTATACAACTTTTGTTTTCAAAAGTTAAATTTATTTATCCTGCTTTACTTTCTGTTGTGGCTTGGTTTACTGGTAAATTTTTCCTTTCTTCTGAAATATATAGAGCCGAACGCTTACGTGTATGGAGTGAGGGAATATGTGACCAAGGACTAGAGCTTTTAGGTAGCTGTTTTCAAGTACATCAAAGCAGGATTGCAATTAGTTCAGGTGGAATGTTTGGCTTAGGTCCAGGTACATCAAGAGCAAGGTGGGGGTCCTTACCCAGTGCCTATTCTGATTTTATTTCCGCTATAATTGGCGAAGAGTATGGGTTCGTTGGATATATTGTATTTATGTTCATATTATCTGTATCCATTATGTCTTTTTTCTTGATTGCAATTCGTCAAAAAAATGAATTTAAACGAATATTTACAGTTGGCTTAGGTGCTTGGATATTATTTCAATCAGTACTTAATCTGGGTGCATCTGTATACCTTCTTCCAATTACAGGAATAGTATTACCTTTTGTTTCTTATGGCGGATCAGCTATGGTTTCAATTCTTATCGCTTTAGGGATAATGCACAGTAGGGATTATGAGTAAAGCAGTATTTTTCTGTGTAGGCACCGGTGGACATGTCCTTCCTGTAATAAATATAATTAAAACTATTTCTAAAAAGGGAATAGATAAAACTGATATGTTGGTGATAACTGACAAAAGGGGAGAACAGTATTTTAATGATAGCTCTGTTGAAATAGTAACTTATCCATTTATTTCATCCTCAAAAGGTATATTTGGTTATTTTTTAAAGATTTTCAAAATTTTATTGTCTGTTTTTGTAATTTTTAGAAGATTAAGAAATTTGAATATTAGTTTTATATTTACAACAGGAGCATACATCGCACCAGTAGCAGCTACATTATCAATAATGCTGAGAACAAAATTTTATATTCAAGAACAAAATATATTTGCAGGATTGGGAAATAAGGTTTCTGCATTTTGCGCAGATAGTATTTTTACATCGTTTCCTGATACAGAAAATATTTCACAAAAAAAAATAGATTTTTCAGGACCAGTTTTGAACTTAGATGTCGAAAAGAGTGGAAAGAATATGAATTCAAATTTGACAATAGGTTTTCAGGGTGGCAGTCAGGGTTCAAAAGAAATTAATGATTTAGCAATTAAGTTTGCTAACGACCCTACATATGCAAATATTGAAATAGTTCATATAGTTGGCAATTCTCATAAAGCCACATTTATCGATAGAGCTAATTATGTGTCCCATGGCTTTATTGATAATATGGATAATTATTACAATTCTATAGACATACAAGTTTCTAGAGCAGGTGGAGGCACACTAGAAGCAGCTTTTTTAAATATTCCACAATTACTCGTACCCTATAAACATGGCACAACGTCACAACACCAGGTATTGAATGCTCAGTTTTTAGAAAATAAAGGTGCTGCGAAAATTATTACATCTTATGAAGAACTTAAAACAATGCTGAATTCGTATCTAGATGACGATCTTTCTAAGTTAGAATTTAATATTAAAGCAGGAAATGACCATATAGCTAAAGTATTAACAAATGAAATCAATTAAACAATATAAAGAAGTCTTCATACTAGGTATAGGTGGTTCAGGCATGAGTTCTATAGCAAAATATTTAAGCCAAAGAGGAGCAATAGTAAAAGGTTATGACCAACGTAGCTCATATATTACTAATTTATTAGAAAATGATGGTGTTACAACAACTCAAGAAATGGATAATGAGTGTTATAACAAAGATATTCTGTATGTAATTTCTAGTGCTTTCAAAATTGAAAACACTTTTTTAAACAACTATCAATCTCAAGAAAATGTTATGACCAGACCAATGTTTTTACATTTACTTTCAAAAGAAGTTGAAATTATTGGAATTACAGGATCTCATGGTAAAACTTCTACCACTGCTTTAATATCTCACATATTTCACTATAACAATGTAAATGTTTCTTACATTTATGGCGGTGTAAGTAGTTTTGGCAATATAGGTGGTCATTTTGGAGATGAAAACCTTCCTCTAGTACTTGAAACTGACGAGGCATTCAACACTTTTGAAAATATAGAGATAGATAATTTACTAGTTACTAATATTGATAATGATCATTTAGATTATTTTGAGAGTTTTACAAACCTAGTTGAAGCATTTACTCGAGTAATCAACAAAGTAAAGCAAACTGTAGTAATTAACTACGATGACGACAATTTGAGGAAAATTCAAATTAATAATTTTATTACATATGGGGAACATAAAGAAGTAGATATAAGGATTAGCGAACCAAATATTATTTCTTATCAAAAAAAGAACCATACTGTTGATTCTGCTTTAATAGGAAAGCACTATCTTTCAAACATTGCGGGAGCAATTGCCTTGTGTACTTTATATAAACTCCCTATATCAGAAATACTTGAAGCTATTTCTAAGTTCTCCGGTGTCAAGAGGAGATTGGAATATATTGGTACCTATAAAGAAGTCAAGTTTTATGATGATTACGGACATCACCCAACAGAGATAAAAGCCACTATTTCTGCATTAAAAAAGAATACGCTTGGAAAATTATTCGTAATCTTTCAACCACATAGATTTACGAGGACTCGTGATAACTTTGAACAACTACAAGAAAGCTTAGAGGATGCAGATTTTGCCGTAGTTACGGATGTATATTCCGCTGGAGAAGAACCTATTCCTGGAATAAGTAGTAAAAATTTCAAAGGTAAAAATATTAAATACATAAAATCACTAAGGTCTGTACCAATTTATATAAAGGAAAATATTAAAAGTGGAGATAATGTCCTCACACTAGGTGCTGGAGATGTTACCTTATTAGGCCCACAGATACTAAAATATTTAAATGATTAAGACTTCAACTGCACTCAACAAGAATACAACATATCGTTTCGGTGGAATCTGTAACGACTTTTATACATTGAGTGAAAAATCTGAAATAGATAAAATACAAAATCTAAATTTTGATAACAAGTATTTCATTTTAGGTAAAGGCTCAAATGTAGTTTTTTCAGATAAAAATTATGAGGGAATAGTAATCCAAAATAAAATGGATAACATTGACTCAAGTTTTACTAATGATTCTGTTAATGTGGATGCCGGTGTTTTCCTGCCTAACTTATCAAGGTATTTAAAAGATAATGAAAGGACTGGAGGAGAGTACTTACTTGGAATTCCTGGAACAGTCGGTGGTGCAATCAAAATGAATGCTGGTTGCTACGGGTACGAATTTATGAATTCTGTAAATTTTATAACATACTTTGACACTGTTGATAAAAAAATTAAAAACATTACTCGGGAAAATATTGAATATAGTTATAGAAATACAGAACTTAAAAATGCAATAATACTTTCAGCAAACTTAGGATTTGAAAAGGAAGACCCAGTAAAAATAAATAAAAAAATGATAGATTTCACACAACATAGAAAAAATACACAACCTTCGGCTATATATAATGCCGGTAGTGTTTTTAAAAACGGATCGGATTACTTCGCAGCTGAACTAATTGAAAGATCTGGACTAAAAGGTTATGAAATTGACGGCGTAAAAGTAAGTGAAAAACATTCTAATTTCTTTGTTGCTTCAAAAAATGCTAAAGCCATAGCCTTATATAAGTTAGTAAACTATGTAAAAGAACAAGTACACAGTAATTATAAAATTGAACTTCAAGAAGAGATCATCTTTATAGGTGAATTTTTTGATTAAAGACTATACACAATTAGAACAAACTACTTTTAAAACTTTTTTAGGTTTCTCTCTTATGATTATTATATTTTTGTTGCCCTCTTTTTATATATTTTCTAGTTATTACAGAGTTACAAGCATTGACGTACAGGGTTCTTCCTATATTGGCAAAACAATGTTTGTAGAATTCTACAATGTTTCTATATGGTCAATTGGAGAAACTTCATTTGAAAATATTTATACATCTGATCGGACAATTGAAAAAATTGAATTAACAAAAAAACTACCTAATCAACTGGATATAGAAATTAGTCATTATCTTCAAGTTGCAGAAATTACGGACTTAAGAGGATCAGCTGTTACAAAAGGAGTTCTCTATAAAAATTTACTTTTTAAAGAAACATTTATAGAGGATGATGTAGTTAATGTAACAATTACAAATGGACCGGTTGATGAAGGTTTTAACGGTGAAATTGTTTCCTTAGTAATGACTCTTCTAAATTTTGAAATTGATATTTCTGAAATATCTCTAATTCATAATGGTAGTTATTTGAAGGGCATTTATAAAGGAATTGAAATCGACTTTCTTGAACCAATAGATCTATCCACTAAAGCATCTGCAGTAGGAGAGTTGCTTGAGAAAAGTTCTTGCACAGGAAAAGTAACTTTTATTTCTAATAATTCTTTTGTAACAGATTGTAAAATATAAACCTAAACTTTAGATATAGATAAAAAACGAAAAAAATATTGTTTTAAAACTACTTAGGTGATAATCTTATTTCAATAAATGGAGTTTTAAATGGTACAAAGAACAAAAAAAGTTAACCAAAAGGGAGTAAATTTAAATATGAGACCTAGAAATTACACAGCTGTTATAAAAGTTGTTGGTGTTGGCGGCGGTGGTACAAATGCTGTTAATAGGATGATAAAAATGGGTATCAAGGGTGTAGATTTTATTGCTGCAAACACAGATGCACAAAGTTTGTTAGGTTCAAAAGCTGACGTTAAATTAGATTTGGGAAGAAAAACAACTAGAGGACTCGGTGCTGGTGCTAATCCTGAAGTTGGTAGGCAAGCAGCTCTTGATTCTGAAGAGCTTATTAAAGAAGCATTAAAAGGTTCTGACATGGTTTTCATTACCGCTGGAGAAGGCGGAGGAACTGGAACTGGAGCTTCACCAGTAATTGCAGAGATTGCTCATGAACTTGGAGCATTAACTGTTGGAGTTGTAACTAGGCCATTCGGCTTCGAGGGAAGAAGAAGGTCTGTTCAAGCAGAAGAAGGAGTTCAAGCTTTAAGAGATGTGTTAGACACTTTGATTGTCATACCTAATGATCGTTTATTACAAATAAGTGATAAAGATATCAAAGTAAATGAAGCATATTTAAAGTCAGACGAAATTTTATCTAATGGAGTTAAGGGAATTTCAGGCCTTATTACTCAACCAGGGGTTATCAACGTTGACTTTGCAGATGTTAAAACAATTCTTAAAGACGCTGGCAACGCAGTACTTGGTATTGGTAGGTCAACCGGAGAGCAAAGAGCTCCTAATGCCGCACAAGCTGCTATATCTTCTCCACTGCTTGAGGCAAATATGGATGGAGCTGAAGGAGTGTTAATCACTATTACTGGTTCAGAAGATCTAAAACTTCAAGAAGTTAATGAAGCAGCAAGAGTAATTACTGAACGAGCTGATGATAATGCTGAAATTATCTTTGGGCACACAGTTGACCCAACATTAGGTGATGCTGTTGAAGTTACAGTTGTTGCTGCTGGTTTTGGTCCAAGACCTAACAGGAGAATTAAGTCTGATTCTGAAATAAACGAAAACGGAGGTGACGGTCTTCCTGATTTTATAAAAGGATGATTCGTTCTTCAATAATAGAAAACGCTTATTTTTCATCGTCTCATGATGGTGATATCAAAAAGGTTTTAAAAGAAATTAAATCTGATGCAAATTTTGCTGAGATGAAACAAACTCATTCATCAGAAGTAAAAATTATAAATAATGAAGGCTTATACAACTCTGACGGAATTGAAACAAATACTCAAGATCTCCCACTAGTTGTTCGTGTTGCCGATTGTATTCCAATCTTAATGAAGTCAGAGAATCTTATTTCTGCTGTACACGCAGGATGGAGAGGTATTAATAATTCAATATTTGAAAAAAGTTTAAAAAACCATAATATCAAAACTCTTAAAATTTCTATTGGCCCACATGCTAAAGAATGTTGCTATGAGGTAAAAGAAGATTTAAAAATCCTATTTCCATTAAGCACTCTTGAATTAAATGGAAAATACTACTTAAACCTCAGAAAGAGAATAAAAGATTTTTGTGTCAAGGAAAATATAGAACTTGAAGTATTTCAACAATGTACAATATGTGATGATAATTACTACTCTTACAGGAATACCGCAACTTCTAATCGTCAGTTTGGAATAATATGGCAATAAAAGATAATTTAGTTGAAATTGAAAATGTACTCTCAAAATATAATGCGAAGCTTCTACCTGTAGTAAAAAACAGAAATGTAGAAGATGTAAAAGAAATTTATGATTATGGCTATAGGGAGTTTGCTGAAAACAGACTTGAAGATTATTACAATCATATAAAAGAAATAAAGGATGCACAATTTCACTTCATAGCTCCATTGCAATCTAGAAAGATTAAGGAAATTACATCAAACTTTAAATGGATTCATTCCGTAAGTAGATATAAAGAAATAGAAAAAATAAAGGATAACTTCAATAATAACAATTTATATTTGCAAATTAATATAGATAGTGACTTTAATAAATCGGGAATAAATTTAGATGAAGTTTATGAGTATTTTGAATATTTAGTTAAATATAATATTCCTCCTGTAGGACTCATGTGTATACCTAATATTGAATCTGATCCTAAAAAAGTATTTTCAAAAATGGAAAAAATAAATAGTAATCTAAAAAAAGATTTTAAAAATTATAGAGGTGAATTATCAATGGGAATGTCTAATGACTATGAAATCGCTCTTGATTATGGTGCTACAATAATTCGTATCGGAACTAAGATATTTATATAATGTTAGAAAAATTTTTAATCTCAATCGGCCTGAAGCAGCCTGACAATATACCTGATACATATATTGAAAACACTACAACCGTGAGGCCATCAGGTGAAAATAAATTTGTTGATGACGAAAATTTTTCAGATTTAAGAGTTCACTCACCAAAAGATGAAGTTGAGATTAAAGCCCTAAGATCGTTTTCTGAAATACACAACCTTGGTGTAGCGATAAAAGATGAATTCATTGTTGCAATGGATATAAGAGATATTCCAGATCAAACAGAAAGAAGAAGAATTCTAGATTTTGTTACGGGTATGGCATTTATGAGTAATGCAACAATTCGTTCCATAAACCGCGACGGGGTTTTTTTGATTCTCCCTTCTAATTCTTCCCTGTCTACAGAAGAAAGAGAAAGGCTTCAACAACTAGGACTTTATAGACTAAATGTGTAGTATCACTTTTATCATTTTTCGAATTTTCTATTACAGTCTATTTGCCTGGATTATTTTAAGTTGGATCCAAGTTCCTTATGACCACCCAATAGGACAACTAAAAAGCTACCTAGATAAGTACTTTGAAAAAATACTTGCGCCAATAAGAAATAGGGTACCAATTTTAAGAGTTGGGATGGCTGGAATTGATCTTTCACCTTTAATTTTAATTATTGGTTTTAATTTTTTACAGCCTTATATTTTAAGAGTTGTTTGTTAATTTATTTATAAAAATATCAATCTTTTTATTCAGGATTTCATTTTTTCCATCACTCTCTGTGATAACTAGATTAAGGGATAAAGTTTCATTCATAATATAAGATTCATGTTTTTTAATTGATTGAATCACAAAATCATCGTTGGTATTAACTTTTAATTCAATCCTATCAGTAACATCTAGGCCTGTATCTTTTCTAGCTTGCTGAATAGCTGATATCACTTCTCTTGAGAACCTCTCCATTAAAAGGTCATCATTTACATCTGTATCTAAGAAAATTAAAAAGTCATCAACAATATCTTGATTTGGTAAATCTTTTTTTGGCTTTAATTGAATTTCTATATCTTCGTTTTGTAGTTCTATGCCATCAATTAAAATCCCTTTGTACTCTAATATTTTTTTGCTGTCTTCATGACTGAGATTTTTTAATTTATTAGCAATGTTTCCAATTTTTTCACCTAACTTAGGACCTAATTTTTTGTAATCCGGTTTAAAAATGTAATCTACCCATTCGTCTATTTCAACATCAAAATCAACGTTCTTAACATTTATTTCATTTTTAATTAAGTCACTTATATTTAAGAGGCGCTTCTCTATTTTTTTATCTTTAGTTACAATCTTTACAGAATTTAGTGGTTGTTTGTTGGGAAGCTTTAATTTCACTCTTAAATTCCTTACACTCTTAATTACTTTTTTTGCTAATTCAATATCATCTTCAAGATCAAGATCGATTAGTTTCTGATTTGATACAGGATAATCCTCATAATGTATGCTTCCATTATCTTCATCATTTAAACCTTGGTATATTTTTTCACAAATAAAGGGTAATACTGGTGCCATTGATTTTGTAAATTCAGTTAAAACTTCATGAAGTGTTTTAAAGGCGTTTATTTTATCAATATCATTCTCATCTTTTTCTTTCCAAAATCTTTTTCTGTTTGACCTTACATACCAATTAGTGAGTTCTTCTACAAAATTCATAAGTGGGGGAATAACCTCATATAGATAATAATTTTCCATTTTTTCGTTAACAGTCTTGATTAACGATTGAAGAGATGAAATAATCCATCTGTCCATCATCGCTCTTTCTTCTACTGGCAAAGCTTTTTCCAAGTCCTTAAATGTTATTTCATCAGCATTCGCATAGGTAGAAAAAAAAGAAAAACTATTCCACAAAGGAAGAATTATGTTTCTAGTTACTAGTTGCACCCCTTCTTCAGAAAATTTTAATGGCTCTCCTCTAACAACTGGTGAGTTGATTAAGTACGCTCGTAAACTATCGCCACCATAAGTATTAAGTAACTCCTCAGGATCAGGATAGTTTTTTAAACTTTTACTCATCTTTCTTCCGTCTTCAGCAAGTATCATTCCTGTTGTTATACAGTTTTTAAAAGCAACAGAGTCAAATAAAGCAACTGCTAAAACTGTTAATGTATAGAACCATCCACGTGTTTGATCTAAACCTTCTGCTATAAAATCAGCAGGAAAGCCCTTATTAAAATCTTCTTGATTTTCAAATGGATAGTGTTGTTGACCATAGGGCATAGATCCTGATTCAAACCAGCAATCAAGAACCTCGGTAGTTCTTCTATATGTTTTTCCATCAATTTCTATTTCTAAATCATCAAGAAAGTGTCTATGTAAATCGGTTATTTTTTCATTTGTCAATTTTTCAAGTTCTTCAACTGAACCGATACATATTTTATCAGCTTGGTCGTCAACATTAATCCACACAGGGATACAACTTCCCCAGTACCTGTTTCTACTTATTGCCCAATCTCTTGCATTTCCTAGCCAATTTGAAAATCTTTTATCTCCAATAAATCCTGGGACCCAGTGGGTAGACTTATTCAGTTCAACCATCCTGTCTCTTATTTTTTCAACACTTACAAACCAAGTAGGTATTGCTTTATAAATTAATGGAGTTCCCGTTCTCCAACAAAATGGGTAGGAGTGCATTTCTGTTTTTTTACTAAAGAGATTTCCCCTCTCTTGAAGTTGTTCCATAATAACTTTATCAGCGTCTTTTACATTAAGATTTTCTAACTCAGCAAATGTATTGTCAAATTTTCCAGATAGTGTGACAGGATCAGCAATAACTTCAATACCAGAATTTTTTAGCGCATAGAAATCACTTTCTCCATATGCAGGAGCTTGAGATACCAAACCTGATCCAGATTCAGTATTAGTATCGTCACTGTGAATTAATTTAAATGCACCATCGTTAAAAAGGTACTCATACTCTGAATAAGCTGGTACATATGTAGCTCCGATTAGTTCTGAACCACTACAGTTCTCAATAACTTCAACGGCATAATTGTTTAATTCGTCCATTCTTTCAGTAGCAATCCAATAAATATTGTTTTCAATTTTGATTCTTGAATAGTTAATATTCTTTCCAATTGCAATTGCTAAATTTCCAGGAATGCACCATGGTGTTGTAGTCCAAATTAAAAATTTATCTCCCTTATTAACTTTTTTGAAATCTTCTCTTGCTTCAAGAGTAAAATAAATTGAAGGATCTTCTACATCTCTGTAGTCCATATTTGCTTCAAAATTAGATAGAGGTGTTGACGCTGCCCAAGAATATGGTAAAACTTTGTAATCTTGGTAAATTAAATCTTTTTCCCAAAGTTCTTTAAATACCCACCATACGCTCTCCATAAAATCAATATCCATAGTTTTATAATCATTTTCAAAATCAACCCACCTACCAATCTTTCTGGTAATTCTTTCCCAGTTTTCAGTATTAGTTTGAACTTGAGTTCTACATGCTTCGTTAAACTTATCAATTCCGTATTCATCAATTTGTTGTGGATCTTCTAAATTAAGTTTCTTTTGGACTTCCATTTCAATAGGAAGACCATGAACATCCCATCCAAATCTTCGCTCTACGTAATAACCTCGCATTGTCCAATATCTTGGAACAATATCCTTAATTACACCCGCTAATAAGTTTCCATAATGAGGGCTACCAGTTGGAAACGGAGGTCCATCATAAAATCTAAATATTTCTTTATCTTTTCTGTTTTCTAATGATGTTTGAAAAGCTTGAATATTATCCCAGTATTCTGAAATTTCTGTTTCTACAGAAGCTAAGTCTATATTTGTATCAACTCTTTTAAACATATTCTTGAATTTTAAAGGTTTTCTTATACAAACAGAGTAAATAATCAAGATTTAAAATTTTTTTAAAATAGTTTAATTTAATCTAAAAATGGCTAACATACGTTCAACAATAAAAAATTATGGCAAGACAACTATCACAAAATACTATAAATAAATTTAAGAAAAAGCTTTTAGCTGAGCGAGAGCAGCTCATAGCAATCTTAGAACAACATCATCAGGAAAGAGAAAATATAAGACTTTCTGAAGCATCAGCTGAAAGAAGCCCTGATCCAACTTCTGCTGATGGTGGATCAATGGCTTTTGAGCTTGAAAAAGAGCTCACCCTTGATGAAAACACTAGACATTTATTAAATCAAGTTGAGCATGCACTTCTACTAATTAAAAAGAAAAAGTATGGAAATTGTGAGAATTGCGGAGAACCTATTCCGGTAGCAAGACTTGAGGCTCTACCTTATGCAACATTACGCAAAGAGTGCGCAGAATTACTTGAATCTTAAAACTTTTATTCGGCCATACTTCTATGCTTCAATCCTTGCTGCTATTGATCTTTATATAAAATATTTAATAAGAACTAATAACATTCAAGAAAATATTATTATTGATAATTTTCTAACTATTGACTTAACTTACAACACTGGAATAGCTTTTGGCTTATTTAGTGAGTACACATTAGTGACATACTTTTTCTCCGTTATTGTTTTTTCATGGTTAATTTTTCAATTTAAAAATGTTAAACAAAACACTCTAGAGTTTTATTCCTTAGTTTTGATTTTAGGTGGAGCTATTGGTAACTTAGGAGAAAGAGGATGGAATTTACTTTTTAATAATAATGGTAAAGTCACAGACTTTATCGAGTTACTATTTATTCCCAGTTTCAACCTTGCAGATACATATATAACTTTTGGTATATGTTTTCTTTTATTTTCGGAGATTAAAAATAAATAACATACTTATTCAATTTGAGTGCGATGACTTTGTAATTGTAAATAAGCCCCATGGAGTATTGTCTCACCCAACCAATACATCGAAGGAGTTGACTGTTAGTGATTTCCTCAAGGATAGATTCCAAATAAGTGGTGTTGGAGATGTTGGTCGAGAGGGAATTGTCCATAGATTAGATCGTGTTACCACAGGATTAATGGTGTGTCCTATTAAAGAAGAATCTTTTGATTTATTTAAGAGCATGTTCCATGACCGTAATATAAAAAAACATTATAAGGCCTTGGTGGAAGGGAGTTTACATAGTAAGACAGGAGAAATCGAACTTCCTCTAAAAAGATCAAGTAAAAATAGAAAAAAGCGTGAAGTTAATAAAGATGGAAAAAAAGCAATCACTAAATATACGACGCTTTTACAAAAAAATAGCCTTTCTCTTATTGATATTGAGTTGATTACGGGAAGAAACCATCAAATTAGATCTCATTTTGAATACCTAGGAAATCCAGTCATAAATGATGTTCTATACGGTGCAAAGAAAAATAGTTTTTTAGAGTCTGATGTGATTTGTTTACAGTCTTACAGATTAAAATTTAGTTTTAAAGAAGAAAACTATGATTTTTATATTGAGGAACCAGAATATTTTACTTCAATAATCAATATGTAATTTTATTAAAAAACTTTACAATATATTTATGAATAAATCTTTTGTACATCTTCATGCACACACTGAGTACTCCATGCTTGATGGTGCAGCAAAAATAACTGATTATCTAAAAAAAGTAAAAGAACTCAATCAACCTGCAGCGGCAATTACAGACCATGGAAATCTTTATGGTGCTTTAGAGTTCGTTCGTCAAGCTGACTCTTTAGGTATCAAACCAATTATTGGATATGAAGCATATGTAACACCTGGGTCAAGATTTGACAGGCCTGATAGGGACAATAATAAAAGATATCATTTAACTTTATTAGCTGAAAATGATATAGGATATCAAAATCTAGTTGAATTAGTAAGTAAAGCTTACTTAGAGGGATTTTATTACAAACCTCGTGTTGATTATCAATTATTGTCAGAACACGCTCAAGGAATTATAGCTTTGTCAGGTTGTCTTGGGGGAGAGGTTGCTCAGCATCTTGCACCTGATGGCTCAAAAGAAGAAGGAAATATCAAAAATGAGAAAAGTTACAAAAAAGCCTTACAGAAAGCAAAAAACTATCAGGATATATTTGGTAAAGACAACTTCTTTATAGAAATTCATAACCATGGGATTAGTCAACAAGTAGAAATTTTAGATGATTTAGTAAACATTTCAAAAGAGTTGGGAGCCCCTTTAGTCGCTGCGAATGACTCACACTACGTGGCACAAGACGATTCCTCAGCACATGATGCATTATTATGCGTACAAACAAATGCAACAATGGAAGATGAAGATAGATTTAAGTTTGATGGTGAAGAGTATTATGTTAAATCTTCAGAGGAGATGAGGAAACTATTTCCAGAGGATAAATTTCCCGATGCCTGTGATAACACTCTAAAAATAGCAAACAGAGTTGAATATAACTTCGACTTCAATAAAGATTACTTACCAGATTTTCCAGTTGAGGGCGATTCTTTATCTGCTGAAGATTATTTAAGAGAAAAAGTTCTAATTGGAGCTAAGGAAAAGTATCAAGACATCAACTTAGAGGTACAAGAAAGAATCGACTACGAACTAGAAGTAATTAATTCAATGGGTTTCGCCTCTTATTTTTTAATTGTTGGAGACTTAATTGATTTTGCGAAATCTAAAAATATTAGAACAGGTGCTGGAAGAGGTTCAGCAGCTGGTTCAATTGTTTCTTACTGTTTAGGAATAACCGGTATTGAACCATTAAAGTATGGATTGATTTTTGAGAGATTTTTAAATAAAGGAAGAAAGTCTTTACCTGACATCGATATGGATTTTGATGAAAGGTATAGGGGAGATGTTATCCAGTATGCTGTTGATAAATACGGTAAAGATAGAGTTGCACATATTGTTACTTTTGCAACTATTAAAGCAAAACAAGCTATCAGAGACGCAGCCAGAGTATTAGGATTACCTTTTTCAAGTGGTGATAAAGTTGCAAAGATGATGCCGCCCATGATTCTTGGTAATACTGCCACTATTTCAGAGTGTTTAAATTTAGATGAAGATAATGAAAGTGGCTACAGTAAGGAATTCTATTCAGCTTCTGAAGAGTTAAGATCTGAATATAAAAACAGTGAAGAAGTAAAAAAAATTATTGATATCGCTTTAGGCCTGGAAGGATTAAGAAGACAAGACGGAATTCACGCAGCTGCAATTGTAATTTCGCCAGACACAATAACGAATTTCTTACCTATACAACAAAAAGGTGAAAATGCTGAGATTGTTACACAATATGAGATGCACACAGTTGAACAACTTGGACTTCTCAAGATGGACTTTCTTGGCTTAAGAAACCTATCGATTATCGACAGAACTTTAAAATTGATTAATAACGAAAATTTAGATTTTGATAATTTAGAACTAAATGATGAAAAAACTTTTAAATTATTTTCAGAAGGCAAGATGACAGGTGTTTTCCAATTAGAAAGTAGAGTAGCTCAATCTGTATCTCGAAATCTTAATCCTAAGAGATTTGAAGATATTGTAGCCCTTGTTGCTTTAATCCGACCAGGTCCATTAGGTGCTGGTATGCATAACGAATTTGCTGATAGAGCTAATTTGCGTAAAGAAATTGAATATTTACACCCTGACTTAGAAGAGGTACTTGAGGAAACATATGGTGTCATACTTTATCAGGAACAAGTAATGCAAATAGCTCAAAAAGTTGCTGGTTTTGATTTACAAGAAGCGGACAACCTGAGAGTAGCAATGGGTAAAAAGATTCCCCAGGTTATGGAAGAACAAAGAAAAAAATTTACTGACGGTGCTGTAGTTAACAATTATTCAGAACAGTTTGCTATTGAAGTTTTTGATCAAATTGCTTATTTTGCTGGATATGGTTTTAATAAAAGCCATTCAGTTCCCTATGCTCTACTTGCATATCAAACAGCTTATTTAAAGGCTAATTATCCAGCTCAGTACATAGCAGCATCATTAACAGCTGTAAAAAGAGATAAAGATAGAACTGCCATCTTTCTTGCTGAAGCAAGAGAGATGGGAGTCAATGTGTCAACACCAGACATTAATTTAAGTTCAGCTGACTTTACTGTTAATGACAATGAGATTTTGTTTGGCTTGTCTGCGGTAAGGAATGTGGGGGATATAACTGCTGATAAGATTGTCCAGGAAAGAATTGAAAATGGAAAATTTGAATCAGTTGAAGAATTTTTATCAAGAATAGATTCTAGATCACTTAATAAAAGGGGAATCGAAGCTTTAATTCAAGGCGGTGGTTTTGATAAGTTTGGTCACACCCGCAAGGGTCTTTTTCAATCGTGTATTGACCTTATTGAAGAAGCTAAAAATCTAAAATCTGAAAAAGCAAACAATCAAGGATCTTTATTTAATTTGGAAGAACATAGCTCTGATCAAACTAATATTTCAAAAACAGAATGGGCAAAAAAAGAATTATTAGAACGTGAAAGAGAAATGCTTGGCTTTTTTGTTAGCGAAGATCCTTTAGATGGTTATGGAGATGTTCTTAAGTCAGAATCCAGTCATTCAATTATTGAACTACTTAATATTGAAGAAGATCAAGAAGATGAGTTGAATGTTGTAATAGCGGGATTAATTTCTAATGTTCAAAAACGAGTTTCAAGAAGAGGAAATCCTTGGATTCAATTTGATTTACAGGATGTGACTGGCTCAACAGGTGTTCTTCTCTTTAACAAGTTAGTAGACAAATATAATTCTTCAATAGATGGGGAGATATATCTGAAAATTTCAGGAACATATGTAGGGGGTACAGAAAACATTATTAGAGCTAGGGACATACAAGTAATAGACCCATCAAAAATGATTGAAAATCTTGACACATCACCTTTAAGAATTGCTGTTGATACAGATAAACTTGATAAAAATAACATGATTCTTCTAAGAGAATTACTTGAGAAACATCCCGGTTTATCTGATGTTGAATTGGAAGTCACCGATTCCTCTGGCACTAGACTAATGCAGCTTAATGAAATAAGAGTTAAAAAAACAAACCAACTGAAAAATGAAATTAGTACATTACTTTCAAACTAACTACTATTTGTACTATGAGTTTTAATGTTGATGATTTTCTAAATCGTTATAAAGAACGTGCTGAAGCAGTAAAAAAAAGATCTATACCTCCAGTTGGAGGCGATGACCGAATGGCTTTTATTAAACAAGCGGAATCAGACTATCAGGATTTTATGATGATTGCTGATTCTGAGATAGAAGTAACTGAAGAGTATTTAATATTTAAATACAAGTTAGATACCTAACTTAAGTTTTCCCCCATGGGAAAAATTTTATTAATCACTTCTGCACAGGCTATTGCTATTTCCATATGCTCTCTCTGTGTACCATTAGCAGATCTTAGTTCGATATAATGTATCCAGCTTCTAAGAGTACCATTCATGTATAAACGACTAACGGTATTACCCTCCGGAAGAACAGCCCTTGCCTGTTCTTTAGCAATCCCGTTTTCAATTGCCCAATTGTATGTATTTGTAGCTTCATTAATTAATTTTTCTTGTTTTTCTTTCCATGCTTTGGAAATTAACTCATCTTCGTTTTCTATTGAATTTTGCCTATTTTTTGGGTCTTGTAAACGTGCATCTCTGATTGTAAATTCCAAATCCTTAACTGGATTTGCATATCTTTGACTAAATTCTTGAAAACTAAATGATCTGTGTCGTAACATTTGCCTGGCAATGTCTCTAGTCGTTTCTATTTCCAAACAAGCACTAACCATTTCAAGAGGTGACCAATGTGCATTTTTTATTAGATACTTAATTAATTTTTCACTAGTTTCAGTATTTAATTGATTTGAAGGGTTTGAAACTCGAGCACAAAACGCAACAAGTTCTTGAGCATTATCTATTCCATCATTTGCTATATCTTCTGTTGGTTTGGAATAACTTATTAATTTAACTTTCATTTATGTAACTATATTAAAATATAAAAAATATGTTTTTATTAAGAATAATAGTTTTTTTAATTTTGGTATCTCTACTAATGATAATTGCATATCCATTATTAATTGTTTTTGATATCTCAACAGGGGGTAATGGTTTTGGAATTTGTGAAAATTTACTAACTTGTTCTATACCCATAACAGAAGGACCTAGACTCTTAGTCCTTCTTATATCCGCGTTCTTTATTTTGGTATTTCTTTTGAGAGTAGTGATGAAGTTTATAAACTATTTGAATAAGGAAAAATCTATTCTTTAATAACTAAAAATATTGAAATAAGAACTAACAGAACACCACACCAACTTAAAATATTTAAAATTTCACCTGCTAACAAAATTCCTATAAATAAAGCAAAAATTGCCTCCATGCTCAAAATAAGTGCCGATGTGGATGCTTTTATAATCCTTTGTCCATATAGCTGTAAATAAAAAGCACATACATTTACAATCAAACCAAGAAAGAGAATTGGTATCCAATATTCATTAAAATTGTTTAATTGATTTAAATCAGTAAAAGGAATGCACAAAATAGCACCAGTAAATGATTGAACAAACATTAACTGTGAAATATTTAAATCTTCTATATATCTCTCAACTAAAACAATATGCATAGCATATGAAAAGGCACAAAAAATTGTAAAAATATTTCCAAAAATTTGTGTAATGTCATTAATCGAGATTAATACAATACCTAAAAAACCCAGAAAAGAATAAATATAGTTCTTGTTACTAAGGTGAGTTTTATTAATAAGTTTTGAAAAGAATGGTGTTAGAACTACATAAAAACCTGTAACAACACCAGAATTAATAGTAGAAGTTGTTACAAGACCTTGAGTTTGAGTTATATACCCAAGCCACAAAAATATACCCATAAGAACCCCCGGCTTTAGAGATCGAGTATTTGGGATACCTCCAATAAACAGAAAGAAGATAGATGCAATAACATATCTCATAAAAACAATAAAGGTTGGGGAAAAGCTTACAAGTAGGTTTTTAACTATTAAAAATGTAGAACCAAAAAATAATGCAGAAAAAAATAATGCAATAAGAGATTTATTTTTATCAGTTAACAACATATAAGCACAGTAATATATCGTATAAAATAAAAGTGTGCAAAGTTCAAAACAAATTAAATCAAAAAAGATAGTAAAAATATTAGAGAGACTTTATCCAGAGACTCCTATACCTCTTAAACACATAGATGAATTTACTTTATTAGTTGCTGTTCTATTGTCTGCTCAATGTACTGATGAAAGAGTTAATAAAATCACTCCTTTACTGTTTGCAAAAGCTAGCAATTCAAAAGAAATGGTTAAGCTTGGCCAAAAATCAATTGAAAAAATTATAAGACCTTGTGGCCTCTCTCCCCAGAAATCAAAAGCTATTTACGGTCTATCAAAGATAATTAATGAAGATCATAATTTTGAAGTACCTGATAATTTTAAAGATCTTGAGAATCTT
>TARA_Y200000002_G_scaffold103563_1_pt1 | contig 20789 bp, 17 predicted proteins | sample TARA_Y200000002 | Tara Oceans TARA_Y200000002 (sample SAMEA2619388) | marine metagenome | biome: marine biome (ENVO:00000447); feature: surface water layer (ENVO:00002042); material: "saline water (ENVO:00002010), including plankton (ENVO:xxxxxxxx)" | depth 5 m | reverse complement strand
AAAGATGATTCTTTTTTAGTTGGAAAGTCTTTGGTTACAATGTCAACAACACCTCCAGTAAAATCTGCAGGATATTCTGCTGCAGCACTTTTAATAACAATTATATTTTCGAGAATATTTGTTGGAAAAATATCCATTTGAATAGTATTTCTGTCTGGATCTAGACCAGGAATATCAACTCCGTTTAAAATGGATTTCGTATACCTATCTCCAAGTCCTCTAACATAAACATATTTACCTCCTTGCACTGAAACACCAGGAACAGATTTTACAGCACTTGCAATATTACTTGCCCCAGCTTTTTTAATCCCTTGAGATGAAAGCCCGTCAAGCATTACAGCAGATTTTTTTTGAATATCTAATACAGCAGACTCAGTATTTTTTCTGACTGTAGTGGTAATAATAATTTCATCTAAAGTATTAGTAGATAGAGTAACATCTACTTGTTCAACTTCATCACTTTTTATAATTACCTCGCTTACTTCAATCGTTTGGTATCCCACAAACGAAAATGTTAAAGTATATTCACCTGGCTCAAGATCTAATGAGTATTTTCCATCAAAATCTGTAGTAGTACCAATTGTTGAACCTTTAACAATTACATTTGCAAACGCCATTGGTTCGTCATATTCGCCATCCATTACCAAGCCACTAATTTTCCCTTCTTGAGAAAATATAATTGAGGTTATGGCTAGAGTAACACAGAATAGTAAGTTTTTTTTCATAGTAGTTTGTTTTAAAAAAAAGTGCCTGAGTAAAATTTTACTCAGGCACAAATCTATTTTATAAGTTAAGTAAACATGTTAACTAAACTTATTGTGTGTGTTAACAAATTATTACCAGCCTAAACCAGCTGCAGCGTTTGCATATGTCCATGCTAAAGCAGATGTGTCACATCCAACTGTTTGTGATCCAGCTGCAACATTAGAAGCAGTAGATCCAAAACCTGTAACAGTAACGTTATCAGCTTTATTGTTAAATATTTCTTCTAGGCTATCACCATCTGGTACTTCAATCTGCCAAGTTCCAAAAGTTAATAATCCATCATTATAATTAGTCGCAACACCATCATTATCTAATTCAACATCTTTTCCTGCAAAGAAGTTATACGCAGCTACATTATTAGAAGCTCCCATAGCATTAGATCTATAGTCAGCATATTCACCACCTTCAGCGTCAAAATAACCAACCAATGTAATGTTATTAAGTGTGAATTGATCCTCCATAGAACCTTCTGGTCCGTCAATCTCCAGTCCATGGTCAGAATTAGCTCCAGCAAGTACAATCGCATTGCTTACAGTACCAGAATATGCTTGATCAATATCAATTAAATCATCACCACAAGCCCAAACAAGAGCATTGGTAACATCAACTGTTCCACCAAAGAATTCGATTCCATCATCAGAGTTAGCCACTACTTCAACGTTATTGATAGTAGTTCCGTTACCAACACCACCAAGTGTTAATCCGTTAATCTCATTATCTGCACCAATTACAGCACCACCGTGTCTAATAGATACATAAGAAATAGTTCCAGAATTATCACCTGCATTACTTCCTCCGTAAAGACCAAATGTATCGTCAGCAGGAATACCTTCAATTTGTAATTCAGAAACATCACCACTAAATGAAGAAGGTGCATTTCCTAATACTAATAGACCTCCCCAAAGACCTTGATCGGTAGCACCTAAATTAGTACCAGCGGTTTGTCCTACTTCTATGTTATCAGAAACAGAGGTCATTATAATAGGAGCATCAGCTGTACCAACAGCGTTAATCATTCCTCCTCTTGCAACTACAAGTGCAGAAGCTAAAGAACCTTGACCAGCACTACCTTTAATAATAGTACCAGCTTCAATGTTAAGTGTCGCACCAGCGTCTACAACAACTTTTTGGTTAAGAACATAAATATTGTTCGAAGTCCAGCTGTGAGTTCCTTGAAGCATACCAGTAACATTAATAGTTTCAGAAACTGGATCTACTGGATCTACTGGATCTACTGGAGCAGGGTCGTTATCATCGTCACATGCATTAAATGCAAGTAGGGCGATTGATAATAATAGTAATTTTTTCATTATTGTTTTAGTTTTAAATTATGACACAAATAAACAATCAGAATTAAAGATTTTAATAACCTTATCCTTAACTTTTTATTAATTAAATGTTATTGAAAGTAGAGTTTATGTTAAGTAATTGTTTTCTTCTTTTTCCTTATTTCGTAGTTATAACTTAACCTTAAGATATGAAGAGTTGGATTTTGATTATTTAAGTATTTTTGAATTAGATATCTTAGAGATAAACTTTTTCTTTTTTTCAGATTAAATTTTGTCCCCACATAAACCCTATACCTTTCATAATTTTCACCAAAGTTAATTTCTTCTCTAAGAAACATTTCAAAACCAATTCTCGGGTCGTATTTCCAATTTTTAATGTTGTATTCACTGTCTAATTTTAATCTCCAAAAATTTCTATGTTCTGGATTATCAATTTTATTTTGAATCTTTTTTTGATACTGGATTCTGAATCTAAAATTGAAATTTTTGTAGTCCAACGACTTTCTAATATAGGCGTGATATCGGTTAAATTTTTCATGACCTTGAATTCCACCTTCATCGTCTAATTCGTCCAAATTTCTGTAACCCAACCCAAAAACTAATTTTTTTTGAATTTTAAAATCTGATTCAAGTTCAAAAAATGATTTCTTGTATGTTTTACCGATTGATTTTAGTCTAAGGGTACCTGAAAAGTTAAGGTTTACAAAATCATTTAATTTGTATTCCACACCAACTTTTGACCAGCTTTCATAAACTTCATTATTTTGTCCGAAAATTGTCAAAAACGACAAAACAAAAAATAGTAATGATAATTTGATTTTCATTTCAAAATAATTTTAAATAAATATAAATGAATATTATATTATAAGAGAATTTAAAATTAAAAATGGAAATTTTAATAATAGCTATAGTAGCATTTCTTGCTGCACTTCTTACTTTTTTTTCTGGCTTTGGTTTGGGCACAATACTCACACCTGTAATGCTTATTTTTTTTCCTCCTGAAATTGCAATATCACTTACTGGAATTGTTCACTTTTGCAACAACATATTTAAGCTAACAATCATCGGAAAACAATTCAATAAAGAAGTCTTAATTAAATTTGGAATACCAGCAGTTATATTTGCATTTGCAGGATCGTACTCCTTATTCTATATAAGTAATGATACACTTTTTAGTCATAATTTATTTATTAAAGAAACAGATGTTACTTACCTACAATTTGTAATAGCAATTATCCTAATATTTTTTGCGCTAATTGATTTAATTCCATTTTTTAAAAAGTTAAAGTTTAATAAAACCATTCTTCCGTTAGGAGGTATACTAAGTGGTTTTTTTGGAGGTCTTACAGGAAATCAGGGTGCGCTAAGAAGTGCCTTTTTGATTAAGATGGATTTAGATAAAACTGTGTTTATAGCAACAACCGTTGTGATATCCTTTTTTGTTGATCTCACAAGAATTGGTGTTTACATATCTAACATTAAAGATTTTGAAATATCAAATTATGTTGCCCTTGGTTTAGCAGCAACGCTTTCAGCAATTATAGGTTCTTACATAGGATTCAAATCTCTTAAAAAGATAACCCTTAATTATATTAGAAATTTAGTTGCAGTTATGATTTTATTAATTGCATTTTTATTATTATTGGGGGTATTATAGTTTTCTATGGAATGGGAAAAATTACTGTCTCTTAAGAGACACGGAGATAACTTTAAAAGAAAAAGAATTGATCAAGACGAAACAAGGCTTGGATTCGATGTAGATTATGATCGAATCATTTTTTCGTCTGAGTTTAGGAGCCTTCAAGATAAGACTCAAGTTGTTCCATTTTCACAAGGAGATTTTGTTCACACAAGACTTACTCATAGTTTAGAAACCAGTGTTGTTGGCAGATCTCTAGGTAGGAGAGTTGGTGTTGAAATTTTAAAAAAATATCCTTATTTAAAAAATGATTTGGGTTATCATGCAAATGATTTTGGAGCCATAGTTGCTTCAGCCTCATTAGCACATGATATTGGAAATCCGCCCTTTGGTCATTCAGGTGAAAAATCCATTGGTCAGTATTTTATGTCAGGGCCAGGAAAAAAATTTGAATCCATTTTAAATGATAAAGAATTTCAAGACCTATGTGATTTTGAAGGTAATGCAAATGGGTTTAAAATTTTAACTCAGTCACGCCCTGGAAGAGAAGGAGGTTTAAGACTAAGCTATGCGACTCTGGGGGCCTTTATAAAATACCCAAAAGAGTCATTACCAATCAAGCCAACCTCGGATATTTCAGATAAAAAATATGGTTTCTTTCAAAATGAAAAAAACATATATTTTGATATTGCTAATGAACTTGGTTTGTCTAAAAATGATGGAGGGTATAATAGACACCCTTTAACTTTTTTGGTTGAGGCAGCCGACGATATATGCTATACGATAATTGATTTTGAAGACGGAATAAATTTAGGACTAGTTGACGAGGATTATGCACTAGAATATTTAATTAATCTAGTTAGGGATTCAATTAACACAGAAAAATACCATTCTTTAAATAACACAATTGATAGAGTTAGTTATTTGAGGGCCTTATCAATTAATACACTAATTAATGAATCAGTTGAGATATTCATTGAGAATGAAGATGATATTTTGAATGGAAAATTTAATGTGGCTCTATTGAAAAAAAGTAAGTTCAAACCTCAAATTGCAGATATTATAAAAATTAGTATTGAAAAAATATATGAATCAAAAGAGGTAATTGAGAAAGAGGTTGCAGGCTATAATATTATTAATAAATTATTAGACACTTTTATTTCTTCTGTGAATAGATATTATGAAGGTTCTCAAACCAGTTATGATGATTTAATCATAAAGTTGTTACCCTCAACAACAAATTTAAATCATGATAATCTTTATTCACGACTACTTGAAATATGTCATTATGTAGCTTCCCTTTCGGACAGGAAAGCACTGAATGTTTATAATAAAATAACCGGAGTTGAATATCAATAAAATACAATGAAAATAGAATTTGACGATAATTATTTTATGAGTAAGGCAATTGATGAAGCTAAAATAGCATTATCAAAAGGAGAGGTCCCAATTGGTGCTGTGATTGTAGCTGATAATAAAATTATTGCAAGGGCGCATAATATGGTTGAGGCTTTAAATGATGTAACTGCTCATGCAGAAATTCTTGCGATAACTTCTGCAGCAAATTACATTGGTGGAAAATACTTGGAAAACTGTTCCGTTTATGTAACACTTGAACCTTGTCAAATGTGCGCAGGAGCATTGTATTGGAGTAGAATTTCAAAAATTTATTTTGGTGCAGAAGACCCCAAAAGAGGTTTTAAAAAATCAGGAACTAAACTTCATCCTAAGACTAAAGTTTTTGGAGGTATACTTCAAAATGAGTGTAAAGATTTATTGGATAAATTTTTTATCTCAAGAAGAAATTTAAATTAAAGGTCACTATTCTCTCTAAATTTTTTAAGATTCTCACTATTTAGATAATAGTCTTTCATTTTCTTGTCCTTCCATCGATGATATGAAAAAAGAGGAAAGACGATAAAAAATAAAATTAGTACTCCGAAACCAATATATTTTTGATAATTCTCAGATTCAGTCAGTAGTCCAAATAGGATTAGTGAGACAGAAAGAATAAAAAATATTAGAATAATTTTTTTCAAAGATCTAAAGTGTAGTCTTAAGATTTATTTCTTTTAGTTGTTCATCTGAAACTGTAGATGGTGAATCAATCATTACATCTCTTCCAGAGTTATTTTTAGGAAACGCAATGAAATCTCGAATAATTTCATTTCCTCCCATAATTGCAACTAGCCTGTCAAGTCCAAATGCAATACCACCATGAGGGGGAGCCCCATATTCAAAAGCGTTCATTAAAAAACCAAATTGTTTTTCTGCTTCCTCTTTTGTAAATCCAAGACAATCGAACATCCTTTGTTGTATTTTCTTATCATGAATTCTTATGGATCCTCCTCCAATTTCATTTCCATTCAGGACTAAATCATAGGCATCAGCCCTTACCGCTCCAGGATTAGAATCTATTAAATCTATTTGTTCTGGTTTTGGAGATGTGAATGGGTGATGCATTGCATGAAAAGCACCGGTTTCTTCATCCCATTCTAATAAAGGGAAATCTACAACCCAAAGTGGTTTAAATTCTTCCGGATTTTTTAATCCTAAATTATCAGCTACGTGAACTCTTAAAGCGCCTAGCTGAGTTCTTACCTTGTCTTTATCTCCACTTAAAATAAATAAAATATCACCCTGTTTTGCTGCAGCTTTATTAGCCCAATTTTCTAGGTCAGATTGATCGTAAAATTTGTCAACAGATGATTTGTAAGTACCATCCTCTTGAATTCTTAGGTATGCCAATCCACCAGCTCCGATTTGAGGTCTTTTGACCCAATCCGTATATTTATCAATATCTTTTCTTGTAAAACTATTTCCTCCCTTGATCATAAATCCAACGACAAGTTCAGAATTATTAAACACATTAAAGTCTCCGTTTTTTGCTAAATCATTTAATTCAACAAATTTCATATCGTATCTGAGATCAGGCTTGTCAGTTCCATACTTTTGAACAGCATCATCATAAGTCATCACTGGGAATTTATCGAGTTTAATATTTTTAACTTTTTGAAAAAGGTGTTTAACCAAATCTTCAAAAGTATTTAGAATATCTTCCTGACTTACAAAAGCCATCTCACAATCTATTTGTGTAAACTCTGGCTGTCTGTCAGCTCTTAAATCTTCATCTCGGAAACATTTAACAATTTGAAAATATTTATCCATACCAGCTACCATCAGAAGTTGCTTAAATGTTTGAGGTGACTGTGGTAAGGCGTAAAACTCACCAGGGTTCATTCTTGATGGAACTACAAAATCCCTTGCACCCTCAGGTGTTGACTTAATTAAGTAGGGTGTTTCAACTTCAATAAATGAATTATCAGACAAATATGTTCTTACTTGCTGTGTGATTTTATGACGAAGTATTAAATTGTTTTTTACAGGCTCTCTTCTGATGTCTAAGTATCTATACTTCATTCTTAATTCCTCACCACCATCAGACTCATCCTCAATAGTAAAGGGCGGAGTAATTGAGGTATTTAATATTTTTAATTCATGCACTAGTACTTCAATGTCACCAGTGCTCATAAGTTTATTTTTTGAGTTTCTTTCGATAACACTTCCAGTAATATTAATAACAAACTCTCTTCCCAAAGTTTTTGCTAAATCAATAACATTAGAAGGTGTTCTTTCTTGATCAAAAATTAACTGAGTTAAGCCATAACGATCTCTTAGGTCAACCCACATGATAAATCCTTTATCACGAACTTTTTGGACCCAACCAGAAAGCTTAACTTCCTTGTTTAAATCATTAATTCTTAATTCACCACAATTATGAGACCTATACATTTTATTTACTTATGTCAACAAATTTAGTAAGATATTATTATAATTTTCTTCAATGGCAAATTAATTGATACAATTTTTAAAAAAGTAGTAATCAATTATCATATATCTAGTACTTTTGTAAAATGTTAACTGTAGAAGGATATCGCTCTGAATTTTTGTCTTATCTAGATGATTTTCAATCACCTAGTAGTCCAAAAAATTTATATGAACCAGTTTCATACATTCTTGGTTTAAAAGGTAAAAGAATAAGACCTATTCTAACCTTACTAACCTGTGATATTTTTAATGACAATTATTCAAAAGCTCTTGATGCAGCTCTTGCAGTCGAGGTGTTTCATAATTTTTCTTTAGTTCATGACGATATCATGGATGAGGCTCATTTAAGACGTGGAAATCAAACGGTCCATAAAAAATGGGATCTTAGTACTGCAATTCTTTCCGGTGATGTAATGTTGATTTTAGCCTATCAGCTTTTTGAAAACTATAAAGGTGAGACCTTTGTTTCATTGGCTAAGCTTTTTAGTAAAACAGCTATTGAAGTTTGTGAAGGCCAACAAATGGATATTGATTTTTCAAAGAGGCAAGACGTCTCTGCTGATGATTACTTAAAAATGATTGAGTATAAAACTGCTGTTCTAATTGGTGCTTCTATGAAGATGGGCGCAATTGTAGCAGGTGCATCGACAAAAGATCAAAATGACATTTATGAATTTGGAAAAAATTTAGGCTTAGCTTTTCAAATTCAAGATGACTATTTAGACACTTTTGGTGATGAGAGAAAATTTGGTAAAAAAATCGGAGGTGATATTCTTGAAAACAAAAAGACCTTGCTATTCATTAGGGCTAAAGAATTATTAAGTTCTGATGAAAATGATAAACTAATAAAATTATACTCGTCGAAATCATCTGATGATTATGACAAAATTGAAGAGGTAAAAGGTTTGTTTGAAAAATCTAATATTCCAAATATTTTATCTTCAGAAATTGAAAATTTTACAAATATTGCCTTTAAAATGTTAGATGGGCTACAAATAAGTGAAGAAAAGAAAGATTTTTTACGAGATTTTGGCAATTCTCTAATGAAAAGGAACATCTAAAATATTTATATTATTTACATTTGTTAAGTAAATTAAACTGAGTGGACAATTTTTCTTTTCTTAACGCTGCACATGCAGGATATTTTTCTGACCTATATGATCAGTATTTAAAAGATCCTGATTCACTAGAGCCAAGCTGGAAAGCTTTTTTTCAAGGCTATGATTTCGCAAATAGCGACTTTCTAAAAGAAGAAATATTAGATGGGATAAGTCCACAAATTCCTGATCACGTTCAAAAAGAATTCAAGGTTATTAATCTTATCAATGGCTATAGATCTAGAGGTCACCTATTTACCAAAACAAATCCTGTAAGGGATAGAAGAACTTACAAGCCAACTCTTTCTATTGAAAATTTTGGACTCACTAATGATGATTTAAATACAACATTCAATGCAGGCGATATTATTGGTCTTGGTCCTCAACCTTTAAGCGTAATTATTTCACACTTAGAGGAAATTTACTGTGATAGTATCGGAGTTGAATATATGTATATTAGAAAACCTGAAATTATTTTATGGATTCAGAAAAAACTTAATATAAATAATAATCAACCCAAATTTTCATCTTTTCAAAAGAGAAAATTAATGATAAAACTTATTGAAGCAGTTTCTTTTGAAAACTTTTTGCATACAAAATATGTTGGACAAAAAAGATTTTCATTGGAAGGTGGAGAATCATTAATTCCTGCTCTAGATATCTTGATTGAAGAGGCTGCTGGAAAGGGAGTAGAAGAGTTTATTATGGGGATGGCTCATCGTGGGAGACTTAGCACTCTTGTAAATATATTTGGAAAATCTGCAAAAAGTGTGTTTAGTGAGTTTGAGGGAAAAGATTATGAAGAGAAAATCTTTGATGGTGATGTTAAATATCATTTAGGATGGACAAGTGAAAGAATTACAGAAAATAACAAAAAAATCAATCTAAATATTGCTCCAAATCCCTCACACCTGGAAACAGTTGGGTCAGTTGTTCAAGGAATATCAAGGTCAAAACTTGATAAGTATTTCAATAACAATTCTGACAAGGTTCTTCCAATTATTGTACATGGAGATGCAGCCATTGCAGGACAAGGATTGGTTTATGAATTAGTTCAGATGGCTAGACTTGATGGTTATGAAACTGGTGGAACAATTCATATTGTTGTCAATAATCAAGTTGGTTTTACAACAAATTATTTAGATGGAAGATCAAGCACATATTGTACAGATGTTGGTAAAGTGACTCTATCTCCTGTTCTTCATGTGAACGCTGATGATGTTGAGGCTGTTGTTCATTCTGTATTATTTGCATTAGACTTTAGGCTTGAATTTAAAAGAGATGTATTTATTGATTTATTAGGTTATAGAAAATATGGTCATAACGAGGGAGATGAACCAAGATTTACTCAACCAAAACTCTATAAATTAATTTCTAAACATCCAAACCCTAAAAATATTTATGCTTCAAGTTTGATTAAAGATTCTTTAATGACCGAGGAAGAAATTAAAAATATTGAATTAGAATATAGATCTAAACTTGAAAATCAATTAGAGGATTCAAAAAAGAGTGAGAAAACAAGAATCACAAATTTTATGAGTGATGAGTGGTCTGATTATGAAACTGTCAATAACTTACAGATGAATTGGGGGGAGATAATGGTTAAGCCAGTTGACACAACATACCCTAGACTTAAACTTGATAAAATAGCTGAGGTAATTTCAAAACTACCTAGCGACAAAAAATTTATTAATAAAATCAAAAAATTAGTAAATAATAGACAAGTTATGTACGATAATGACAAACTTGATTGGTCAATGGCTGAGCATCTAGCTTATGGAAGTTTGTTAGAAGAGGGGTATAATGTGAGAATTTCAGGACAAGATGTTGAAAGGGGTACTTTTTCTCATAGACATGCAATAATTAAAGTTGAAGAAAGTGAGGAGGAAATATCCTTGTTAAATAACATAAATGATACCCAGGGAAAATTTACAATTTACAATTCTTTGTTATCAGAATATGGAGTTCTTGGTTTTGAATATGGTTATGCAATGGCTGACCCTAAATCTTTAACGATATGGGAAGCCCAATTTGGAGATTTTAGTAACGGAGCTCAAATTATTATAGATCAATACCTTTTTTCAGGCGAGGCTAAATGGAAAACCCAAAACGGCTTAGTTTTATTTTTACCTCACGGATACGAAGGTCAAGGAGCAGAGCATTCGTCGGCTAGAATGGAAAGATATTTACAGCTGTGTGCAAAGGATAATGTTTTTGTAGCTAATTGTACAACACCTGCAAATATGTTTCATATTTTGAGAAGACAATTAAAGGCAAACTATAGAAAGCCTCTGATTATTTTTACACCTAAAAGTTTATTAAGGCATCCGATGGTTCATTCTTCCGTAGACGATTTTGTTAAAGGTGAATTTAGCCTTTTAATTGATGATAATACTGTTTCTGTGGAAGATGTAAAGAGCTTGGTTTTTGTTTCAGGTAAATTCTATTATGATATTCTTGAAGAAAGAGAAAGACAAGGAAGAAATGATGTTGCAATCGTTAGGATTGAACAATTATTTCCCTTACCAAAACAACATATTAAATCCATTATAAAAAAATATCAGAATGCTGATGATATTGTATGGGCCCAAGAGGAGCCAATAAATATGGGTGCATATGCTCATTTGTTGATTAATTTAAAGGAATCAAGAAATTTCAGAGTTGCGGCACGAAGATTTTATTCAGCAACTGCTGCTGGTAGCTCTGCTAGATATTTAAAAAGACATAAAGAAGTTATTGATTTCATTTTCGATAAAAATAAAAACAACCAAATTCCTGAATAGCTTTATTTTGATTAAAGAATTTTCTAAATTATTGCTTTTTTTTCTGATTGTTTCATGTAACTTAAATGATAATTATATTGAATTACCGGAAGACTCTAACAATGGTGATGATCAAAATGAGTTTGCTGAAATCGAGTATGGACTCACTGAGTACGGAATAACTTTTCAAGGAATTGACAGAGATTTTTCTGTATACATACCAGAGTCCTACACACATGATTCTCCCTCGTCAATGATATTTGTTTTTCATGGATTTGGAGGTAGTAATGATTTTATCATGTATACTTCAAATTTTAATTCAATTTCTGAAAGAGAAAACTTTATAGTTGTATATCCCCAAGGCTCTAGTTTCTGGGGTTATCCTCACTGGAATGTTGGTGGATGGACAAACGGTAGTTCAGTTAATGATGTAGAATTTATTGATTTTTTGATTGAACTAATTTCGGATCAATATAATATAAACCAAGATAGAGTCTATGCTACAGGTATGTCAAATGGTGGTTTTTTCAGTTATCTTCTTGCATGTCAACTAAGTAGCAAAATTGCTGCGATAGCATCAGTAACTGGGTCGATGACGAACGAAACATTTAATAATTGTGATCCTAGCAAAGAAGTCCCTGTTTTGCAAATTCACGGAACAGAGGATCCTATTGTAACATATGAAGGTAATTCTGCAATCGGATCAATAGGAATTGAATCAGTGTTGTCTTACTGGAAATCAAATAATTATTGTGATGAACCCAAGACTACTGAATTATATGATTCTAATCCTGATGACAGTTTTTATATTCGTAGAGTTTTATTTGATAATGGAATGAATGGTTCAAAAGTCGATCATTACAAGGTTTATGGAGGAGAACACTTTTGGTTTATGGAGGATGATATTAACTCATCAGAGCTGATATGGGAGTTTTTTTCTCAGCATGATTTAAACGGATACATTGATTAAAAATAGTAATCTTATTATTATATTAGAAATTTGAAAATATTATGGTTTTAGAAATGCAGATACCATCACCTGGTGAATCAATTTCAGAAGTTGAAATTGCAGAGTGGCTTGTTGCTGATGGTGAATATGTTGAGAAGGATCAAATTATTGCTGAGATTGACAGCGATAAAGCAACTCTTGAACTCCCTGCGGAGCAATCTGGAGTAATTACATTAAAAGCAGACGAAGGCGATGTTGTTCAAGTTGGGCAAGTGGTTTGTCACATCGATACTTCTGCTAAAGGATCTCCAAAAGAAACCTCTGCTACTAAGCCTGTAGAAATTGTCGAAGATAAAAAAGAAGTATCACAGCCAGTTGTTGATACTAAATCAGATATTTTAAGTCCTGCTGCAAGAAAAATTGCAGAGGAAAAAAATATTGATATCAACCAGATTACTGGTACTGGAAAAGCTGGTAGAATTACAAAACAGGATGTTTTACTTGGTAAACCTGCCATGGGTAAGTTTAATAATTTAAATAGATCAGAATCTAGAAATAAGTTATCGATGCTTAGAAGAAAGGTTGCTGAAAGACTAGTGACTGTTAAGAATGAAACAGCGATGCTGACAACTTTTAACGAAGTTGATATGTCTTCGATATTTGAATTAAGAAAAAAATATAAAGAAAAGTTTAAGGAAAAACACGGAGTTAATCTTGGATTTATGTCTTTTTTCACTCTAGCTAGTGTAAGAGCACTTAAAGAATTTCCAGCTGTAAACTCAATGATTGACGGCTCTGAGATGATTTCTTATAGTTATTGTGATATTAGTATTGCAGTCTCAGGCCCAAAGGGTCTAATGGTTCCAGTCATAAGAAGTGCTGAAGAACTAAAATTTAAAGGAGTTGAATTAGAAGTAAAAAGACTGGCTGAAAGAGCTAGAGATGGTCAAATTACAGTAGATGAAATGACTGGAGGTACTTTTACAATTTCTAACGGAGGAGTTTTTGGAAGCATGTTATCTACTCCGATTATCAATCCTCCTCAAAGTGCTATACTTGGAATGCATAATATAGTTGAAAGACCAATTGCTGTCAATGGAAAAGTTGAAATTAGACCTGTAATGTATTTAGCTCTTTCATATGACCACAGAATAATTGACGGTAAAGAAAGTGTTGGTTTCTTGGTGCATATAAAAGAGGCACTTGAAAATCCAGCAGAAATTCTTATGAATAATAAAATTGAAGAAGCCTTAGAGCTTAATTAATCTAATTATGAGTTTTACGGATACTCATACCCATTTATATCTTGAACAATTTAATGATGATATAGACTCAGTAATAGAGAATTCAATTTTTTCTAATGTAAATAGATTGTTTTTACCTGCAATAAATTCCTCGTATACGGAATCCATGTTTCTCTTAAAAGAAAGATACCCAGAAAATATTTTTCTAATGTCAGGACTTCATCCTTGTTATGTTAAGGCAAATTTTCTAGATGAAATTAAACATGTTGAAATGATTATTAATGAAAATGAGATTGTTGCTGTTGGTGAAATAGGAATAGATCTTCACTGGGATAAAACTAATTTAGAAATTCAAATAGAAGCTTTTGAGTCTCAAATTTCTATTGCCAATAATCATAATTTACCAATAGTAATACATTGTAGAGAATCTTTTGATGAAATTTATAATGTTTTGAATAAAAACAATGTTAACAATGGAGGAATATTTCACTGCTTTTCAGGTGATTTGTCTCAGGCAAATAAAATTATTGATATGGGTATGAAACTTGGGATCGGAGGAGTTGTCACATTTAAAAATGGAAAAATTGATAAGTTTTTAAATAATATTGACATAAGTAATATTGTTTTGGAAACTGACTCACCATATTTATCTCCAGCACCACTTAGGGGAAAAAGAAATGAGAGTTCAAACATAAAATACATTGCAGAAAAATTATGTGATATTTATAATCTTTCACTTCATGAAATTGCTAAAATTACTACCCAAAATTCTAAAGATGTTTTTGGGTTTTAATTCTTAAAAAAACACCGTTTTATATTTTATAGTTTCTATTTTTTTCATTTTATTTGTTAGCTGTGCATAGAGAGGTGGCCGAGTGGTCGAAGGCGCACGCCTGGAAAGTGTGTATACATCAAAAGTGTATCGAGGGTTCGAATCCCTTCCTCTCTGCAGAATATGTAATTTATGTGATATATTTTTATATCTTTAACACACTAAAATATTAAACAAAAAAAAGATGAAAAGATTATTTAGTTTATTGGGAATAATATTATTAATATTTGTACAACCAATACAAGCATTTCCTATTCAAGATGATATGGAAATGATGGAGCAGGATTCAGTTCAAACAACTGATGTGGTTGAAATGGAAGAACCTGTAATGGAAGAACCTGTAGAAGAAGAGCAATTAAATTTTCACCAAGAACTTAAAAAGAGATTTATTGAGGGTGGACCTGGATTTATGGGAATTGTTCTACTTTGTTTGATTCTTGGTTTAGCAATTGCTATTGAAAGAATTATATATCTTAACCTATCAACCACAACTGATTCAAGCAAATTAACAAGCGATGTTGAAGCTGCTATGAAGTCTGGTGGAGTTAATGCAGCTAAAGAAGTTTGTAGAAATACGCCTGGACCAGTTGCATCAATATTTTATCAAGGTTTAGATAGGTCTGGTGAAGGTATTGAGTCAGCTGAAAAAGCTGTAATCGCTTATGGTGGTGTTCAAATGGGCCAATTAGAAAAAAATGTTTCTTGGATTTCTTTATTTATTGCACTTGCTCCAATGCTTGGTTTCATGGGTACAGTAATTGGTATGATTCAAGCCTTTGATAAAATTGAAGCAGCTGGCGATATGCAACCATCTCTTGTTGCAGGTGGTATTAAAGTTGCACTTTTAACAACTGTATTTGGATTAATTGTTGCTATCATCCTACAGATTTTCTACAATTATATAATTGCAAAAATTGACAGCATTGTGAATGATATGGAAAATGCATCAATTGACCTAATGGATATATTAGTAAATAATAAGAAATAATTATGAACTATAATATACTTAAATACACAGCTTTAGGACTATCTCTACTGGGTATTCTATTTGTTCTACTTATTCTGGCAGATAACCTTTTTGGTATCGACATGATATTATATAATGCGTATGTTGTTCTTTTCATCATTGTTTCATCTGTATTATATTTTGGAATAAAAAACATGTTTGGAAACAAGTCTAGCCTTATGAGTACTTTGAAAGGAGTTGGATCGTTTTTAGGGTTATTCCTTGTTTGCTTTTTAATAGCTTCCGGAGAGGAGACTTTAATGAGAGAAGGAAAAATACTATCTGCTACAAGTTCTAAATTTATCGGAGCGGCATTATTCATGTTTTATTCGTTGATAATTATAGCCAGTGGAACAATGTTGTTTTTTGGATTTAAAAACAGAAAATAAATAATTATGGCAAGAAGATCATCACCTGAAGTTAATGCAGGATCAATGGCAGATATAGCTTTTCTGTTATTAATATTTTTCTTAGTCACTACAACAATAGAAACTGACTCTGGAATTAGCAGAAAACTTCCTCCAATGGAAGAGTCTGAAGAAGATGTTGTTATTAAACAAAAAAATATTTTTACTGTTTTATTAAACGGTAAAGATCAACTATTAGTGGAAGATGAATTAATGGATTTAGAAGAACTGAGAGAATCAGCAATTGAATTTTTGGATAATGGAGGTGGTACAGGAGAGGATGCGTGTAATTACTGTAAGGGGAAGAAAGACCCAAAATCTTCAGACAATCCTGATAAAGCCATTATTTCTCTAAAAAATGAGAGGGAAACTTCTTATGCAACCTATATTTCCGTTCAAAATGAGTTAGTTGCCGCATATACTCATCTTAGAAATGTTCGAGCTCAAGAATTATATGGTGAGAGTTACTCTGAAATGATGAAGAATTATAAGGACGTTAATTGGCCAGGTAATCGAGATAAACTTAAGGAAAATATTAATAGACTTAGAAAAGAATACCCACAGAAACTTTCTGAAGTTCAATAAAATATTATAAATAGGATGTCAAAATTTAATAAAAAGAAAAAAGGAGATTTACCCGCTGTAAATACAGCTTCGCTTCCTGATATTGTTTTTATGCTTTTATTCTTTTTTATGGTTGCTACTGTAATGAGAGATAACGAGTTAAAAATTAAAAATGAATTACCAGCTGCTAACGAAGTCGAAAAACTAGATAAAAAAGAGTTAGTAATGTACATATATGCAGGAAAACCAAATTTTGGCTATCAATCTAAATTTGGTACCGAGGCTAGATTACAGCTTAACGATAAGTTTTCAGAAGTCTCTGACATACCAGCTTTTATATATGCTGAAAGAGAATCAAAGAGGGAAGAGTTAAGGCCTTTTTTAACCACAGCACTAAAGGTTGATAAAGAAACTAATATGGGTATTGTTGGTGATATAAAACAGGAGCTCAGAAAAGTTAACGCTTTGAAGATAAACTATACCACAAGGATTGGTGATGTTTCATTAAACAAGCAGTAAAACTATATTTCTTTTCTTAACCTTGCAACGGGAATATTAAGCTGTTCTCTGTATTTTGCAACTGTTCTTCTTGCTATTTTATAACCCTTCTCATTGAGAATTTTAACAAGCTTTTCATCTGTTTCAGGTTTTCTTTTATTCTCATTTTGAATAATCTTTTCAAGGATTTTCTTAATTTCTATTGTTGAGATTTCTTCCCCGCTTGTTGTTTTCATTGATTCACTAAAGAACTCTTTTAATAATTTTGTTCCATATGGAGTGTCAACATACTTACTATTTGCTACTCTAGAAATTGTAGATATATCCATTTCTATTTCATTAGCAATATCTTTAAGAATCATAGGTTTTATTTTCCTTTCATCTCCGCTTAGAAAATACTCCTTTTGATAATTCATTATTGCTTGCATTGTTATCATTAGGGTTTGCTGTCTTTGTTTTACAGCATCTATAAACCACTTGGCTGAATCAAGTTTTTGTTTAATAAATTGAATAGCCTCTTTTTGAGATTTAGATTTATTTTTTTCAAGTTTATATCCCTTTAGCATTTCATCATAATCTCTCGAGATATTCAGAGTTGGGCTATTTCTATAGTTAAGATCAAGCGTAAGCTCATTATTTTCAATCGCTATTTTAAAATCTGGAATCACCTGCTCAATTGGTTTCCCCCCACCTGAGTAAGAGCCCCCTGGTTTTGGATTAAGCTTTGATATTAATGAAATTACTTCTTTAAGCTCGGACTCATCAATCGAATACTTATTCATCAACTTTTCAAAGTGCTTTTTTGAGAATTGCTCAAATGAATTTTTGATAATTTCAATTGCTAAATCAACATATTTAGTTCTTTTTTTTCTTTTTAATTGGATAATTAAACATTGTTGGAGATTAAGCGCTCCAACTCCAGGTGGATCAAAATCCTGAACTATATTTAGCACATCCATTAATTCGTCTTCATCTACAAAAAGATTTTGAGTAAATGCCAGATCATCAACAATTTCTTCTAATTCTAGTCTAATATATCCAGACTCGTCTATGCTACCAACCAAAAATTCGGCTATTTTCATTTTTTTTTCGTCAAGGCTTATTGGTTTTAGTTGTCCAATTAAATGTTGATTAAAAGAAATACCCGACGAAAAAGGAATGTTTTTATCTTCTGCTTTACCAGAATTATTTGAACTTAGTTTGTATGATGGTGTATCGTCATAATTTAAATAGTCGTCAATATTAATATCATCAGAATCAGAGAAATCATCATTACTTTCTTGTTGATTGTCATCGTCAGAATTTTGTCCCTGTTCAAGTGCTGGATTTTCCTCAATTTCCCGCTGAATCTTTTGTTCAAAATCTAAGGTGGGAAGTTGTATCAACTTCATAAGTTGAATTTGTTGAGGAGATAACTTCTGTGATAATTTTAATTTTAGATATTGTTTCATTTTGATTAAAACTCAGCATTTTGAGGGGTTCTTGGAAACGGGATTACATCACGAATATTTGACATCCCTGTTGCAAACATAACAAGCCTCTCAAAGCCTAATCCAAATCCAGAGTGAACAGCCGTTCCATATTTTCTTAAATCTGTATACCACCATAATTCTTTTTCATCTATACCAACTTCTTTAATTTTCTTCAATAGAACATCCAATCTCTCCTCTCTCTCAGAACCTCCAACAATTTCACCAATACCAGGGAATAATATATCCATAGCCCTAACTGTTTTTTCATCATCATTTAGCCTCATATAGAAAGATTTGATTTTTGCAGGATAATTGTAAATTATTACTGGACAATTAAATTCTTTTTCTACAAGAAATCTTTCGTGTTCACTTTGTAAATCAGCCCCCCATTCATCGATTAAATATTTAAATTTCTTCTTTTTATTAGGCTTACATTTTCTCAAAATTTCATATGCTTCAGTGTAGGTAATAATTTTAAAATCATTTTCAATTACAAACTTTAGTTTTTCGATTAAAGTAAGTTCACTTCTCTCATTTTGTGGTTTTTGTTTTTCTTCAATTATAAGTCTATTTTCTAAAAATTTTAAATCTTCGATATTATTATTAACTATATAAGAAAGAATATATTTTAAAAAATCTTCAGCAAGTTTCATGTTCCCATTAATGTCCATAAATGCAACTTCAGGCTCAATCATCCAGAATTCAGATAAGTGTCTAGAAGTATTTGAATTTTCAGCTCGAAAAGTTGGTCCAAACGTATATACTTTACCCATTGACATCGCATAAGCTTCAGCCTCTAATTGACCTGAGACTGTGAGGTTAGTTTCTTTACCAAAAAAATCTTTTTTATAATCAATTTTACCGTTATCATCTATTGGTGGATTTTTTATATCTAATGTAGACACCCTAAATTGTTCACCAGCACCTTCTGCATCACTTGCTGTAATTATAGGAGTATGAACATAGTAAAAGCCATTATTTTTAAAATACTGATGAATTGCAAAAGATAAATTTGATCTAATTCTCATCACCGCTCCAAATGTATTTGTCCTAGTTCTCAAATGAGCATTTTCTCTTAGAAACTCAAAAGAATGTTTCTTCGGTTGTATGGGGTATGTTTCAGGATTAGAATCTCCTAAAATTTCACAGCTATCAACTTTTAATTCAACATTTTGCTGAGAGCCTTGACTGCTTACTAAAGATCCGCTAATATTAATAGCCGCCCCGGTGGAAATCGCTTTCAAAATTTCATCATCCGTATTTTCAAAATCAATCACACATTGAAGATTACCTAAACTAGACCCGTCATTTAATGCAATAAATCGATTGGCTCTAAATGTTTTAACCCAGCCTGAAATAGACACTTTTTTATTTAAAAACTTATTAGAATGTAAAATATCATTTATCGAAACTTCATTCATTTCAAATTATTTATTCAAATATATGTTTTTGAAAGTTAATATTATAATTCCTCTTGATCTGAAAGTATCTTAATTTTAGGTTCTTTTAGTACTTTTTCATTTGCTATAGATCTTTCAAGGGATAAAAGTAAAGAAGGCAGTAATAATAAATTAGAAAGCATTGCAAGAAGAAGTGTTCCTGAAACTAGCGCACCCAGAGCAACGGTACCTCCAAAATTTGAAACAATGAAAACTGAGAAACCAAAAAATAAAACAATTGAGGTGTAAAACATACTTAATCCAGTTTCCCTTACTGAGTAATACACAGATTTTTTTATTTGCCACTTATTATCTTGAAGTTCTTGTCGATATTTTGCCAGAAAATGTATTGTATCGTCTACTGAAATACCAAAGGCAATGCTAAAAATTAGAATTGTTGATGGTTTGATAGGAATACCAATAAAACCCATTAGTCCAGCTGTTATAAGTAAGGGTAATAAATTAGGAATAAGAGAAATAATAATCATTCTGAAATTCCTAAACAAATATGCCATGAATAACGATATCAGAAAGATTGCAAGTCCTAATGACCAAACCAGGTTATCAACTAAAAAATAAGTTCCTTTTTGGAAAAGATATGCCTTTCCGGTTAAAAACACTTCGTATCTGTCAGGAGGCAAAAACTTATCTATTTTTTCATTTAATTCTTCTTCAATTCTTTCCATTCTTTCAATTTTCATGTCCTTCATGAATGTAGTTATTCTGGTATATTGAGCTGTACTATCAATATAGGGCTTAAGAAGGTCAACATCTCCAGAAACATCAGAATTTTTAACATAAGATGCTATAAAAGTTTCTTCTTGCTTTGTTGGAACTTGATAATATTTTGGATTACCATTATAAAAAGCTTGTTTTGAATATTTCACTCCATTAACCAAAGAAATAGGTTTAGATAATTCAGGGAATTCAGAAATTGCATTTTGAACTTTCTCTAAATTTCTTATTGTTGACAGTCTACGAACCGACTCTTTCCTACC
>TARA_Y200000002_G_scaffold374140_1_pt1 | contig 21372 bp, 20 predicted proteins | sample TARA_Y200000002 | Tara Oceans TARA_Y200000002 (sample SAMEA2619388) | marine metagenome | biome: marine biome (ENVO:00000447); feature: surface water layer (ENVO:00002042); material: "saline water (ENVO:00002010), including plankton (ENVO:xxxxxxxx)" | depth 5 m | reverse complement strand
AATTGTGACTTCTGGACCCGGCGCTACAAATGCGGTCACAGGTCTTACTGATGCATTATTAGACTCTATACCCATCGTTTGTATTAGCGGTCAGGTTCCAACACATCTCATTGGAACAGATGCATTTCAAGAAGCTGACACAGTTGGTATAACCCGAGCTTGCACAAAGCATAATTGGCTTGTAAAGGATATAAAAGATCTACCTCGCATAATGCATGAGGCATTCTATATAGCAAGATCTGGTCGGCCTGGACCTGTTTTAGTTGATATTCCAAAAGATATTCAATTTGCTGATGGTGATTATGAGAACTTATCAAAAACTAAGCATAAAACATATACCCCTCCAAGTACGATTGATACTAAATCGGTCGGTAATGTTGTTGATCTAATTCAAAAAGCAAAGAGGCCAATAATATACTCAGGAGGTGGAATAATTAATTCAGGGCCGAAAGCCTCAAAATTATTGCAAGAATTTGTAGATCGTACGAATATACCAATTACATCAACATTAATGGGTTTGGGTGCATATCCAGGATCAAAGAGTAATTTTTTGGGTATGCTAGGTATGCACGGAACGTATGAAGCTAATATGGCTATGCACGATTGTGACCTAATGTTGTGCATTGGAGCTAGATTTGATGACAGAATAACCGGTAAGATTGATGAATTTTCCCCTAATTCAAAAAAAGTTCATATTGATATCGACGCTACATCAATTAATAAAAATGTGGAAGTCGACCTATCCATAATTGCTGACTGCGGAAAGTTTCTCAATGAAGCACTGAAAATTATGGATAATAGAAATAATAAATTTCCGCCATTGGATCAATGGTGGAAACAAATTGAGTCTTGGAGAAAAATTAATTGTCTTCAATACAAATCAAATTCTGATGTAATAATGCCACAATATGCAATTCAAAGATTATATGAATTAACGAAAAATAAAGATACATATATCACGACTGAAGTCGGTCAGCATCAAATGTGGGCCGCCCAATTTTATAAATTTGATAAACCAAATCGATGGTTGACCTCAGGGGGCTTGGGTACAATGGGTTACGGTTTTCCAGCAGCAAATGGTGTACAGGTTGCAAAACCTGATGCATTGGTAATTGATATTGCTGGAGATGCGTCAATACTCATGAATATTCAAGAGCTATCAACGGCTGTTCAATATAATCTTAACACAAAAATCTTTATTTTGAATAATAGCTACATGGGAATGGTAAGGCAATGGCAGCAATTATTGCATGGTAATAGAATATCTGAGAGCTATTCTGACTCTTTACCAGATTTTGTTCGGCTTGCGGAGGCATATGGTGCGACAGGAATACGTTCGAAGAAGCCGGCCGATCTCGACGATGCAATTTTGAAGATGATTGATACGCCAGGACCCGTTATCTTTGACTGTGTTGTTGCAAATCTTGAAAATTGTTTTCCTATGATCCCATCCGGAAAGGCTCATAACGATATGTTGCTTGGAGAAAATATAACTGATGAGGAAGTAGCCAATGCTATTGATAGTGACGGCAAGATAATGGTTTAACAAATTAACTTATGAGTAACTGAAATGAATAAAAAAAATCCAGCATCAACCTATGATATCATCTCAATAAATGAAGATGATGAACGACATACATTATCTATTATTGTCGATGATGAACCAGGTGTTCTTGCAAGAGTAATTGGGCTTTTTGCAGCAAGAGGTTTCAATATTGACTCTTTAACAGTCTCTGAGACCGAGAGCAAACAGCAATTATCTAGAATAACCCTTGTTACATCGGGCTCACCAAGTGTTATTGAAAAAATTAAGGTACAGGTTGACAGATTGGTTCCAGTACACAAGGTTTCAGACCTTACGGCAGAATATGGGCAATATGGAGCTCTTGAAAGAGAGTTGGCATTAATAAAAGTAAAGGGTACTGGAAATAAAAGACTCGAAGCATTGAGATTGGCGGAAGCATTTGATGCACAGACTGTTGACGCGAGCTTAGATAGCTTTATTTTCCAAATAACAGGAAGAACTCGTGAAATTGATAGATTTATCAATTTAATGGCAAGCGTCGGTCTCACTGAGGTATCAAGGACAGGCGTGGCTGCACTTAAAAGAGGCGGCGATAATACTTAGAGTTATAAAAAAGTTTTAACAATATAGAATAGGGATAGAAATATGAGAGTTTACTACGATACAGATGCTGATCTTGGTCTAATCAAGAGTAAAAAAGTTGGCATTATTGGTTTTGGAAGTCAGGGTCATGCGCATGCACTTAATTTAAAGGACTCCGGAATAAAGAATATAGCTGTTGGCCTCAGGGATGGCTCTAGTTCCGCAAAAAAAGCTAAAGATAACGGTTTAAAGGTAATGTCAGTTTCAGAATTATCTTCATGGGCAGATATGATAATGATGTGCGCACCCGATGAAATTCAGCCAGATATATATAAAGATCACATTAAAGATCATATAAAGCCTGGAACTGCAATTGCATTTGCGCATGGTCTAACAATACATTTTGGGCTTATAGAACCTTCAAAAGAACTTGATGTTATAATGGTAGCCCCGAAGGGACCCGGGCATACTGTTCGGGGTGAGTATCAAAAAGGTGGAGGTGTTCCGTGTCTCATGGCAATACATCAAGACTCTTCAGGTAATGCTCATGATATTGCCCTATCATACGCAAGTGGCATTGGCGGTGGACGCTCAGGTATAATTGAAACAACGTTTAAAGAAGAATGTGAAACCGATTTATTTGGTGAACAAGCCGTTCTATGTGGTGGCTTGGTTGAACTCATTCGTGCTGGCTTTGAGACTCTAACAGAGGCTGGTTATGCACCTGAAATGGCGTATTTTGAGTGTTTGCATGAGGTAAAATTGATAGTGGATCTGATTTATGAGGGGGGTATTGCCAACATGAATTACTCTATTTCAAACACTGCCGAATATGGGGAATATCAATCAGGCCCAAGATTAGTCACGGAAGAAACAAAGATGGAAATGAAAAAAATCTTAAATGATATTCAAACCGGAAAGTTTGTTACAAACTGGATGAATGAGTGTAAAGCGGGTCAGCCTACTTTTAAAGCTATCAGACGCCTTAACGACGCTCATCCTGTTGAAGAGGTTGGCGCAAAACTGAGGGATATGATGCCTTGGATAAAAGCGGGTAAATTAGTTGATAAAGAAAAGAACTAAGTAGCACATGAGCTCAGAAGAAAACCATATAAGAATTTTTGATACAACTTTGCGTGATGGGGAGCAGTCACCTGGCGCAACAATGACACTGGATGAGAAAATTCAGGTGGCAGAATTATTAGATGATATGGGTGTGGATATTATCGAAGCTGGATTTCCTATAGCCTCAAATGGTGATTTTGAAGCCGTATCAAAAATTGCCGAAAGATCACAAAATTCAATTATTGCTGGTCTTGCGAGGGCTATTGCAGAGGATATCGACAGAGCGGGTGAAGCGGTAAAAAAAGCAAAAAGAGGGAGAATTCACACATTTGTCTCAACTTCACCAATTCATCTTGAGCATCAAATGAAAAAAAATGAAGAAGAAGTTCTCGAAATCATTAAAAAAACAGTTACACAGGCAAGAAATTATGTTGAAGATGTAGAGTGGTCTGGTATGGATGCTACTAGAACTTCTATCGATTTTTTGTGTAAATGTTGTGAGGTTGCAATAAAAAATGGTGCTACAACCATCAATATACCGGATACAGTTGGATATGCTATTCCTCATGAGTTCAATAATTTAATAAAAACTTTAAGGGAAAAAGTACCAGGCGCCGATGAAGTTATTTTTTCTACTCATTGCCATAACGATCTTGGACTTGCAGTTGCTAATTCTTTGGCAGGTGTTGATGCAGGCGCGAGGCAGATTGAATGTACTATAAATGGATTGGGGGAAAGGGCAGGCAATGCAGCACTCGAAGAGGTTGTTATGGCGATTAATACCCGTTCTGACGCGTTACCTTACACCACAAAAATCGACACAACAAAAATATTACGAGCATCAAAGCTTGTATCTGCAATAACATCTTTCCCAGTCCAATATAACAAGGCTATTGTTGGAAAAAATGCTTTTGCACATGAGTCGGGCATTCACCAAGATGGGATGCTAAAAAATAGCCAGACATATGAGATTATGAACCCTGAAGCAATTGGGCTTAAGGAATCATCATTAGTGATGGGAAAGCACTCTGGCAGACATGCATTTAGAGAAAAATTAGCAGATTTAGGTTATAAGCTTGGTGATAATGCATTTCAAGATGCATTTGAACGCTTTAAGGCTCTCGCTGATAAAAAAAAGAATATTTATGATGAGGATATTATGGCGCTCGTTGATGATGAGATCTCAAGCACGAGCGAGCGGTTAAAATTTAAATCTCTTATTGTAAACGCAGGTACGCAGGGTCCTCAAAGCGCGGAGCTTGAGATGGAAGTTGATGGAGACGTTTTAAAAAATAAATCAACGGGTGATGGGCCTGTAGATGCTATATTTAATTGCATAAAGGCTATATTTCCTCATAAAGCATCCTTACCATTATACCAAGTACAGGCAGTTACAGAGGGTACAGATGCACAGGCCGAAGTTAGCGTTAGACTTGAGGATGAAGGTATTTCATTCACCGGGAGAGGTGCTGATACAGACACACTTGTTGCGTCTGCAAGAGCATACATAAGTGCCTTGAATAGGCTGCTAATCGCGAAAGAGCGATCAAGTTAATCAATATTGGGCCCGTAGCTCAGCTGGTAGAGCAGTTGACTCTTAATCAATTGGTCGCAGGTTCGAGTCCTGCCGGGCCCGCCAATTTAGTAACAGATAATATTCGTATATCTTGATATTGGTTGATAGAGGGTTCTCTCAATTTTTGTATCCATTAATGAGTTATTGATTCTATCAATTGCTCTTTTATTAACCTGTTCGTTTTGAGTAATAAAATAGTTCGTAAAATTTGATAGATCATAGCCCAATCCTGAATTATAGGCACATTGAACTATATCTCTGATAATGTTGGTATTTTTCATTTTTTGATTTCTCCCAATTTTAGAATCATGCATATATTTTTAAAGCATACTATTGCAATTTTATGACATTACTTTTTTATCAAAAATAAAATGAAAATATCGACTGAGCCATGTTCAGTTCTCATCTATCATAATTTATTGTAATTTGTGCTATTTTAATATTTAATGAGTGTTAATGAATAATTAACTATTTTAGAGGGAGAACAAAATGTTAAGAATTTTTATGTTTGCTCTAGCTCTTACCACTTTTGGCTTCGGTACCGCCCAAGCTAATGAAATAAAAGTTGGTATGATTATGAGTTTCACAGGACCCCTAGAGTCGCTTGTGCCACCGATGGTGGATGGAGCTGAACTAGCTTTTAATGAAGCGAATGCTTCAGGAGAATTACTAGATGGTTCAACAATTACGCTAGTTAAGGGCGATGCTACGTGTATTGACTCAGCGGCCGCTGTTACAGCAGCGGAACAGGCAGTTGCCGAGGGCGTTGTTGCCATATTTGGAGCTGACTGCTCAGGTGTTACGAAAGCTGTAACACAAAATGTTAGTATGCCAAATGGCATTCCTAATATATCACCAGCAGCGACTTCACCATCTTTAACAACTGAACCTGACAATGGTCTATTCTACAGAACTGCCCCATCAGATGCGAGAGGCGGTGAAGTATTAGCAGGTATTACTGCAGATAAAGGTGTAAAGAGTATTGCTATAACTTACATTAACAATGACTATGGTGTTGGTCTTGCAGATGTCTTTGAAGCAGCAGTTAAAGCTGCTGGAATTGAAGTGACAGCGAAGATAGCTCATGAGGGTGATAAAGCAGATTACAGCGCAGAAGTTGGTGTTTTATCCGCCGCAGGTGGTGATGCACTTGCAGTACTTGGCTATATTGATCAAGGTGGGAATAATATTATTCGTGGCTCTTTGGATTCAGGTTCATTTGATAAATTTGCGCTTGGTGATGGTATGATCGGTACCTCTCTTGAAGATGCTTTTGGTGATGAGCTGAATGGTTCATGGGGTTCAACTCCAGGATCTCTTGGCGCGTCATTCCAAAAATTCAAAGCATATGCATCAGCTAATGACGTAGATCCTAATAGTGTTTATGCAGGTGAGTCATATGATGCTGCAGCTCTTTTAATCTTAGCCATGCAAGCTGGTGATTGTGATATTAGTGGTTGTAATGGATCTACTGATGGTAGAAGTATTGCAGATAATATTCAAAAAATTGCTAACGGATCTGGGCCTAAAATCTACGCAGGGGAACTTGCAAAGGGTTTAAGGTTACTCAGTGCTGGTAATTCAATTAACTATCAAGGCGCTACGGATGTTAATTTCACTGAAGTTGGTGAAGCATTTGGTCAGTTCTTAGAAAAAGGTTATGTTGACGGTAAATTCGTTAATGTAGGTGCTAGATAGTTTAGTTTATATCACCCCACATAATAATGTGGGGTGATAATCTAATTGTTAATAATCTTTTCAGGCAATAAGCCTTTTGGTCTGTATCTCATTACTACTAATAAGCCCAGACCCATCATTAGATATCTAAAATAAGGAATGCTATCAATTAAATGGATTTTTAATTGATTTGCGTTATCAACTTCGCTCATTAAAGTATTTATCACAAATAATGCGAATGGAGCCGACTCAATCCAAATAAACCAGACAACGAAGGCCCCAAGAATTGCTCCATAATTATTACCTGTTCCGCCCAGTAGAACCATAACCCAAATTATGAAGGTATATCTCAATGGTTGGTAACTTGCGGGTGTGAATAGGCCATCATACGTAACTAACATTGCACCAGCAAAACCTATGATAGCAGAGCCGATCATAAATATGTGCAAGTGTCTTTTGACAACATTTTTACCCATAGCTTTTGCTGCATCTTCATTGTCACGTATAGCTCTCATCATCCTTCCCCATGGCGATCTGAGAGCTTTCTCTGAAAATATTAATATTGTAATCAATACTATTGAGAAAATTAGACTGAAGCATAATTTTACAAAAATACTTGATGAGGTCATTACTAAATCATTTAGTAAAATAATCTTTTCGTCCAAATCTGTAACTTTTGATAATCTTCCCTTGAACAGGCGTTCAATAAAATTTATAAACCAATCTGAATTTTGGAGATCTACTTCAAATGGTGCTGGTCTTTTCAGTCCAGTTACATTTTTAACTCCCCTAGTAAGCCATTCTTCATGTTTAACATATGATACAATAATCCCAGAAATTAAAAGTGTAGCAATTGCAAGGTAATCAGATCGTAGATCAAGACAGACTTTACCAATAATAAAGGCGACTAAAGCTGCAAAAATAGCCCCAACAAACCAAGATAAAATTATCGGTAGATCAAAACCACCCAAAAAACCACTAGTCGCCGCATCAATTGACTCGATTGCAGATATAGAAGGTCCTGCAGCTAATTTCATGACAGGTATTACTGAGATTACTAAAAAGAATAATAAATAATTTTTGTATTTCGATTGAAATTTTCTATGAACGTAAAAAATGCCAGCAATTAATATAAATAAAATGAGACCAGATAATATAATACCAAATCCGCCTGCGGACCAAGCCTCTTTTACTGGCGGCACTGATACAATTATAGTTGCAAAACCGCCTATAGCTAAAAAGCCCATAACACCAAAATTAATTAGCCCAGAGTATCCCCACTGTATATTAACACCCATCGACATTACGGCTGAAATTAAGCAAAGATTAAGAATTGCCAGAGCAACCCCCCAAGATTGCATAAAACCAACCATAATTAGCAGCAGAGCCATGAGACCAAAAGCAAGTTTTATGTCAAGATTATTTCTCAAATAACTTTCCCCTTAAAAATTCCGTTTGGTCTGTATATTAGAACTACTATAAGTATCGCAAACGATATTGCAAACTTGTAGTCGGTTGATATGTATTGCACCAGGCTGCTTGGCTCTAATTGCTCTGGTAGTAGATATGCTAAAAATTTCTTATATGCGTATGTTAATCCTATCTCTGTGAAAGCAATAACAAACCCCCCATAAAATGCACCCAGAGGATTTCCAATCCCGCCCACAATAGTTGCCGCAAAAATAGGTAATAAATTATTCCAATAGGAAAATGGTTTAAAACTTTTATCTAAACCATAAAGAGTCCCTGCAATCGAAGCGAGTATTGAAACAATAACCCAGGTATATATTATGATCTTTGTAGGGTCTATACCTGACAATAGGGCTAAATCTTCATTATCTGAGTAAGCCCTCATTGATTTACCGGTTTTGGTTTTATTAAGAAAATAAAAAAGTATTGAACATGTTATAATCGTAGTTACGAAACTAAGTACTTGAGTGGATTTGAGAGCTAGACCCTCATTTAACCCAGTCATTTTCTTGAACTCGCCAGCCTTCATTATAAATCTGGCCCCATCCATAAATATTACATCACCGGGACCTATTATAATCCTTACTATCGCATTTAAGATAAACATGACTCCAATACTAACTACAATAAGTATAACCGGTTCACTCTTCTTATCTCGGTAATATTTGAATACTGTCTTATCAAAAAATAAACTCAATATGATTGTTGCAATTATTCCAATAGGTAATGCTAGCAATGCAGTAGGCAAAAAACCAAGAGTAATTCCTAATGATTGCAGATACCAAGTAGTCAGGATAACAATCATTGTTGCAAAGGCCATTAAGTCGCCATAGGCAAAATTAGCAAACCTGAGAACACCGTATATAAGCGTGACACCTATTGCTCCTAATGCAAGCTGTGATCCATACGTTAATGCTGGCACGATTATATAATTTGCCAAAAGTATAATTGCGTTTAAAAAATCCATTTAACCACCCAAAAAAGACTTTCTAATTTCATCATCATTGATAAGATAATCTCCGCTACCTTCATAAGTATTTCTTCCAGTAACAAGGATATAACCCCGATCTGATATATCCAAAGCCTGTCTAGCATTTTGCTCAACCATTAATACGGCTATATTTTGTTTTTTAATATTTAAAATATGTTCAAATATTTCATCCATGACAACTGGTGATACTCCTGCAGTTGGTTCATCTAGCATTAAAACCTTTGGATTAGTCATAAGGGCTCTTGCAAGCGCGACTTGCTGGCGTTGACCGCCAGATAGTTCCCCCGCTAACTGATCTTGCTTTTCATTCATAATAGGGAACAAATCATACATTTCTGAAATACGAGTATTGATATTACCGTCATATAGGAATGCCCCCATTTCTAGGTTTTCTTTTACAGTTAATTCAGTAAATATGTTATTGGTTTGAGGAACAAATGAAATGCCCGACTTTATTCGGTCTTGTGTTTTTAATTTTGTGATATCTTTTCCATCAAGGATTACTTCGCCATCCTTCAAGCCAAGCATTCCGAGCATAGCTTTCATTGCTGTGGATTTACCTGCGCCATTTGGTCCCAATATTGATACAATCTCACCCTGATCTACTTCAAAGCTACATTCTTCTATGATATTTACACCACCATAACCCCCTGTTAAATTTTTTGCTGAAAAATACATTATTTTTTTGGACCCCTGCCCAAGTATGACTCAATAACCTGATCATTACTCCTGATTTCACTGGATGTTCCCTTAAATAATACAGATCCTTCTGCTAATACTATTATAGGATCACACAGTCTACTAATTAGTTCAAAGTCATGCTCTATCATACAGAATGTATAACCTTTTTCTTTATTTAATCTCTCAATTGAGTTAGCAATATCTTTTAATAATGTTTTGTGAACTCCTGCCCCGACCTCATCAAGAAATACTATCTTCGCATCTACCATCATTGTTCTTGCTAATTCTAATAATTTTTTTTGTCCACCTGACAGGTTACCAGCTAGTTCATTTCTTAGATGATCAATTTTAAGAAACTCCAAGACTTCATTCGCTTTTTGTTTGATTACTTCGTCTTCTTCTTGAATCTTTTTTCTGTTAACCAATGAGTACAGCAGATTTTCACCTGCTTGCTTCCCGGGTACAACCATAAGATTTTCAATAACTGTCATATTCGTGAATTCATGGGCTATTTGAAACGTTCGCAGCATACCCAGTTCAAAAAGTTGATAAGACTCCAAACCGGTTATATTTTGACCATTATAGAAAACTGACCCTGACTCAGGTTTCAGTTGACCTGTAATAACATTGAAAAGTGTGCTCTTACCTGAGCCGTTTGGGCCTATTATTCCAGTAATAGATCCCTTATTAATATCTATTGTACAATCATTTAATGCCACAAGGCCACCAAACCTTTTTACTATATTTTGAACATTGAGAATTGTTTCACTCATATTTATGACCTAAAAAATAATTGATTATTATTCTATTTTTTAATAGTTATTTTAGCATATTTACAGATTGATTGTATTCTAAAACTTTGTGGAATTCAAAGAAACCCGTTGTATTTTTTTGTAATTAAAATGTTATCGCTTTGAATATCAAGAGGTAAAAATCAATTTTATTGAATTCTTCTAATGCGTTGATATTCAACGATATAAGATATAAATATACAAAAAAACTTAAAATTATTGTTACGCTCAGTTTTTTATTTTCAGGTTTTTTTTTATATCTCTGAAAGTGATTATTAATCGTTATTAGTTGGAAACTTGTTTTAATCAGCGACGATAAGCACCTAAACGAGCAATAAATTAATGAGAGCGAAATTATAATTATTATTGTATACCTAACTGGGGTATTACTGACATTACCTAAGTGATTAATTGTCATATAATTAAGTATATAAACCAGAATTACATCACGAATGCAGTATAAAACTTGTTTTATTTGGAGTAATGGCATCATTTTTTGATTCCTAGTTTTCTCATCGGCATGCTATCTATGACATCAATCAGGCCATCCAATATTGTTAAGTCTTTTGAATATTTCTTTACTGTTCCGTCAAGCCCTACGAGAAAAAGACCAATAGTATCCTCATTAAATATTTGTATTTGATTTATTTTAAAATCATTCCGTGTAACAGCTAGGTATATGAGTAGCCGTTCATCAATTTCATGACTATTTTGAATAAAATAACGATTCACTTCTTCTCTTATAAAGGAGTGAAAGTCATCATCATTGAAATAAGAAATTAGCAGTCTGTTTTTCCATTTATATTTTTTGAACATGATGAATTATCTATTACAAAACATTGCCTAAACTGATATAAATATAACAGAGAGGAAAGGATAATAATATGATTAATGCAGTAATGGTCGGTCTCGGATGGTGGGGAAAGCATTCAATAGAGGCAGTCAAAGATAAAAGTGAAAAAATTAAAATTATTGGCGCATGCTCAAAAAATAGTGAACAACACTCCGCCTACTTGAAGAAAAATGATTTGATAATTTATAAGACTTATGAGGATGCTCTTAAAGATAAAAGTGTTGATGCGGTAATATTGACGACTCCACATACCACACACACTGAACAAATTATTGCTGCTGCAAATCACAATAAACACGTATTTGTTGAAAAACCGATGACACTCACAAAATCGGATGCAATTATGTGCGTTGAAGCACTAAAAAATAAGAATCTGAAATTAGGTATTGGCTTCAGTAGACGATTCCAACCTGCATATATTGATTTACTCAAGATGATTAATGATGGAGAGATCGGTGATTTACTTCACATTGAGGGTGAGCAATCTGGGCCGAGCGCTTATAAACTTAAGGAAGGGATGTGGAGGGCTTCAAAAAAAGAAAGCCCCGGTGGAGCCATGGCCGCTCGTGGAACCCATGTTATGGATGCAATGATTAGTATAGCTGGAGCAGTTGAGAAGATCTCATGCATAAGCGAAAGGAGGGTCCTTGATATTGACCTGGATGACACAACCTCAATGCTGATGAAATTCAAAAGTGGAATTTCAGGATATCTTGGAACAATTTATGTAACTGCAGACATTTGGAGACTGCATGTGTATGGCTCAAAGGGTTATTTATTGATGGATGCGGAAACAAGGCTAGTCAAAAAGACACTGGATAATAAAGAGACAGTTATAAATTATCCAAATGCAAATATTGTTGGTTTAACACTGGAAGCTTTTGCAGATGACGTTGCTGGAAAGGCGCCATTCCCTGTCACTACTGATGAAGCAATAGACGGTGTTGCCGCTTTTGAAGCCATGGTTAAATCAGCTGAAAATGATAATAATTGGATTAGTTTAGAATAAATATCAAGAACTATCTTTCTAATCCTTTTTTTGGCCTACCGACTCACGATACGGTCCATAAATGCAAGTGAACATCAGTATGATGCCTGATACGACTGCAATCATGCCTGCGGCACTTACAGCATTTTCACGGCCAAACCACAGCGGCCCATATCCTGCGATTATATAGCCAAAAATTGCCGATAATATTGCAAAAACTATTGACCAAATGACCTGAGTCCCAAGATTGTTTGTCATGAGCCTTGCTGCAGCAGGTGGGCATATGAACATTGCAATTACGATAATTGAGCCCACTGACTCAAACGCTGCAACCGCTGCGACAGCGGTTATGATAACTAAAGAAAAGCTGATCAGCGAGGAACGAATACCAATAGTTTTTGCATACGCTTCGTCAAAAGTGACAATCTTTAACCAGCGCCAAAATACTATCGTTAGAAAGAGAATAAATCCACAAACAAAAGTGATACGAAATAATTCATCTGGGAGTACTCTCAACGCATCAAGATCAAATAATGATTGCCAGCCCTCTGCCTTTAGCCAAATTAGGGACTCTAAGTTTCCCATTAATGCGTGTTCCACATCGAGGTGTACTTTGCTCGTATCTGTTTGTTCTAATACGAGCACTCCAAATGCAAACATACCAGTGAATACAACCCCCATCGCGGCACCAGGTTCAATTTTTCCAAATCGTTTAATTACTTCTATAAGTAATACAGCAACTATTGCTGCGGCTGCAGCGCCCAATAACATTGGTATTGTTGATACCACCCCAGTAAAAATGAATGCAATAACAATACCTGGCAGTACGACATGGCTTATTGCATCACCAATTAATGCTTGGCGTTTAAGTATGAGAAAGTTGCCGGGAACAGCACAACTTATTCCAGCAAGAATACCAATTAAAATTGGTGTCAGAGAAAATTGGATAAATTCAGTAATCATAAGTTGCACTTTTAAATTTTTGAGGTTTGATGTATTGATCAAGTTTTGTGAGTTCTTCTTTTGTGAGTATTTCTTCTATAAATTTTATGCCATAGTTTTTATTAATGTCTTTATCCGGAAAAATTTCTTTAGCTGCAGTCCATCTATTTTCATCAATCAGAATTTCAGTTACTAATTTTTTACCTTTATTTGTCATGCCATCTAATCCTAAGAGGCCCTCATTTACCAATAATTTCTGAGTGAACGGACTGATAACATTTTTACCTTTTGCAATTGTGAGTAAACCCTGTCGACGATGGATGTTTGTTTTAGTTTTTTGATGCTGTATAAATATTGAAAATACACCACGTTTTGGTGACAAAAAAAGAGAAAGCACAAATAGAAGTATTGCGAATAGTACAATAATTGGGCCTGTCGGTAGGGATGGCGCCGAAGCGGATAGTGTTGCGCCAATGTATCCAGATAAGCCGCCCAAAAATCCAGCAATCATAACTACCTCATTTGTACGATTGCTCCAGAAGCGTGCTGTAACTGCTGGTATTATTAACATTGCTACAATTAAAATTAAACCAACAAGCTTCATCCCAATAACGGTAACTCCAAGAACAAGCCCCATCATCAAAAGGTCAATTTTTTGAACATCATAGCCAAGAGAAGTTGCATACTCTTGATCAAAAGCAACAATTGTCAAGGGTCGGCGTGCAATCCAGATCCCTAAAATACTAAGGAATCCTCCGATGGCGATTACAACTGCGTCCTGAAATAACATTCCTGCCGTTGAGCCAAGTAGAAAGCTCTCTAGCCCCGCCTGCCTCCCACTACTCATTGTTTGAATCACTGTTAATAGAACAATTCCAGCGCCAAAAAATACTCCCAGTACGCTACCTATGGCAGCATCCTCAGCTAAGCGTGTTCGTCGAGGAATCCACTCTATTATGATGAGTCCAATAAAAGCAGTTATAGTTGAACCACATAATAATCCTAATATGCTCCGACCATCTCCCCCGAGCCAAATCATGATAATAAATGCAATCCCAACACCTGGTAAGGTCGCATGGGCTATTGCATCTGAAACGAGCGCACGTTTTCGTAGAAAAAGGAATGTTCCAGCTGAACCTGCAGCGATACCCAAGAGTATAGCTCCAACGGTAACAAGGGCAACATTGTAGCCTGCTTGAAATAGTATTGCTTGTAAAAAAGTATTCATCTGATAGTTGGCTTTATGGAAACTGATAACTCCTCAGCGTGGGCCAATTCTAGCTTTCCACCATATGTTGATTGTAAATTTTCGTTGGTAAAAGTTTCATTAATAAATCCTTCTGCAATAGTTTTTATATTGATCATAAGTACATAATCAAAATAATCGCGAACTGTTGCTAAATCATGATGAACTGCTATCACTGACTTATTTTTAGATTTTAAGGATTTTAAGACATCAATAATTGCTCTTTCAGTCGCTGCATCGACACCAGAAAATGGCTCATCCAGAAGATAGATCTCTGCATCTTGTGCAAGAGCTCTCGCTAAAAATACTCTTTGCTGTTGACCGCCTGATAATTGACCAATTTGCTGTTGCCATAAATCGGCCATTCCAACTCGATCCAGGCACTCCATTGCAATATTGGTTTGTTTCCCTCTCATTCTGCCAAGTAATCCAACCTGTCGATAGAGTCCCATTTGTACAACATCTATTACATTTGTAGGAAAATCCCAATCAACACTTACTCTTTGAGGCACGTACGCAATTTTTTTTAAATTATTTTCGATTGGATTACCAAAAATGTATATTTTTCCTGATAGCTTTGATTGTACTCCAATCACTGATTTTAGAAGTGTAGATTTACCGGCACCATTCGGTCCAATTATAGCTGACATGGAGGCGGTAGGAAAATTTGCATCTACTGAAAATATAGCTATCTTATCTCCATAAGAGACAGTTAACCCTTGTACTTTTAGTGAAGAATCGGAGGGGGTTACTTTGGATGTGTGTGTACCATTATCCATACTAGACATTATATATTCAGGTCTTCCGTTTAGTTGAGCTTATTGAGCATACCAGTAGGAGGCGCATTACCACCGAGAGCTATTGCAATTGTTGTAGAGTTTGAGTCGATCATACCAATATATGTTCCTTCATAGCTACCGGGCTCGCCCATCGCATCAGAAAATAGCTCACCACCAACGGTAACTTCATGACCCATAGCGCTAGCGCCTTCTACCAACGCCTTTATATTACGGTCACTAACTGAGGTTTCAATAAATACTGCTTGCACATTCATATCTATAATTAAGTCCACGAGTTCAGACATACGCTGCAAACCAGCCTCAGACTCAGTTGAAATACCCTGAATGCCAATTACATTAAAACCATAAGCTTGTCCAAAGTAATTAAATGCGTCATGAGATGTTAATAGTATACGATTTTTTTGTGGAACGGATGAAAGAACTCTATTTGTGTAATTTTTAAGTTGCTCAATTTCTTTCAGATAATTTTCTGTATTATAAGTAAATCTAGTTTTCGCTTCTGGAAGTATCTCAATGAGAGCGTCTTTAACATTTAACACGAGATAGGACCAAATACTTGGATCCATCCAAAGGTGGGGGTCGAAGCGACCGTCATATTCATCCGATCCTATAAGCAAATTATCAGGCACCTTTTCAGCAACGGCGACGACGGGTCTGTCATTAGCAAGTTCAAGAAGAAATTCTTCCATTTGTGCCTCAAGATAAAGACCATTCCACAAAACTAAATCAGCATTTGCAAGCGCAACAATGTCTGATCTTGTTTGTCTGTAGGCGTGTGGATCAACACCAGATCCCATAAGAACTTTAATATTAACGAGGTCTTCTGCAATATTTGATACAACATCAGCAATCATTCCTGTTGTTACAACAACGTTTGGTTTTTCATCTGCGTATGCAGTTGACCACGGAGCGTGCATCGTGCAGAGAATGAGTGCAAATAACTTGAAGAAAATTTTTATTCTGTACATTTAGATAAATTAATGCAATTAAGAATGATTTGCAAGTAAATTTAAAGAAAATAATACTTTTGTGATTATTCTCGCAGAGAAGATAATTATTAATAATCAATTGAATTTTTAAATCTTAGACATTCTCATTGCAAACCCAGTCACGAATATCATCCCCATAGGCTTCAAAGCCGTCTTTTTTGATGATCACAGTATCTTCTAATTTAATAAATCCGATACCATCATATTTTAGATCGGTTTCAATGGATAACACCATTCCTGACTCAAGCGATTTATCTTTGTACGGAGCAGGGTATGGTATAACACCCTTATCATATATATGAGGCGCTTCATGTTGGATCATTCCCATACCGTGAGCGACAAATTTAAAATTTAATTTATTATCGCATTTTGATATTTCATGGTATGCCGCCTCTAATATCTCATTACCTGTTATTCCAGCCTTAATTACAGAACGGGGCGCATCATTTATTGCGCGGACTTGTGAGAGTAGGTCTATCATCATGTCTGTTGGCTCACCCATCACCGCCATTCTGCATAAGTCACCGAGATAACCATTCAGATTTGCACCCGAGTCTAGCGAGAGAATATCACCTTTCTCCCAAAAAAGTTTTTTAGAGGGTGTGCGGTTATATGATTTCCCAGAGGCAACAAGGCAGTACTCAAAATTCATACCAAGTTTTGTTTCTTCTTCTTTGAGTGCTTGCGCAATTGCGTGCGTATTCGTTCCCGGCTTTGTCACTTTCATAACTTTTTGCATACAGGCGGTTATGTTATCTGAAGCTTTTTTTAATAATTCAAGTTCGTTATCTGTTTTTACTGACCGCAGCTCCTGCATCAAAACCAAAACATCAACAAACTCGGCTTGGGGAAGATTTTTCTTTAGTGCAATATATGTATCCGTCGGTGTATTACAGAGCTCGATTCCAATTCTTTTTTTCGAATACCCTAATTCTAACACTTTTCTTGCTGCTTCTTCACCAGCTTGACTCGTATTCCATTGTATATTTTTTATGTTATTTATCCATATTGGCTCAACATCTTGTTGTTGTCCCTCAAGCATATGCCCAATGTAGAAAGCTTCTTCCGGCCTCCCTTTTGGGTACCCAATTGTTGGTAAATAACGACTTATACCGATTGAGTCTTTTTGCGCAAAGAAAAAGAATTTATACCCACCTAACAAATATTGGGCCGTATTCTTATCATTTATAATCAAGAAATCTATACCTTGATCATCCAGTAATTTATCTAACTTGAATTGATCAAAAGGTAAATTCATAAGATATATTTCTACAATGTAAGACTTTGGAAATCGTTTTTGAGTAGATTTTTGCCCCACTGTGAAAACTGCATATCTTGGTTAAAATGGATATGAGAAGAGCAAGCCTGAACATCCATAAGTGCGCTTGTTATTGGGGATCCATTATATATCCCATTTGCCCCACAAACTTGCTGCATAATGGAGACAGACTCCAGTATAATTTTAACAGCATAGGCAGCATTCCTCTTATATTTCAGTTTATTATTTGTCGAAACTTCTTCGTACTCATGCATTAATCTTTCGACTTCAATGCAATCATTTCTCAGTATAAGTCTTGCAGCGTCAATTCTTGACGCAATTTCGCCTAACCGGTTGTGGATGCTTGGTATGTCTGACATTTTCATATTAGAAGTACTCGTTGATCTTTTTTCAATCCATTCAAGTAACAAATCAAGGCACAACTGAGCGCCACCGATTGCGCAACCCGCAAGTCCGTGACCGCCAATTGATGCTGTAGGAATTTGATACATCAAGTTACTATTATGCTTGATCCCCTTGAAGGTGTGGTCATCACGGTTCACTGAGAAAGATTGCAACTTATATTCGGGTACGAATAAATCATCAATCTTCACTGAACAACTTCCTGTTTGCTTCATACCAAATGTATCCCAATCATTAAGGATCTCATATTCACTTTTATGAAGAACACATTGGTGCCAGTCTTTAACTCCATTGTCATCAAGCATGAATGCAAAAAAGGACCAATCAGAAATCTCAATTCCAGAGCAAAAATTCCATAATCCGCTGAGGATTACACCACCTTCCACTTTTTTTGCACTTCCTTGTTGGTAGATATTTCCTGCAGCTATTAACGCATTCGGATTATCATTCCAGATTTCTGTCTGAATTCTTTCATCAAATACCGCAAGAGTTCTATGATGTGAGGCCATATTTGCAACAATCCAACCCGTTGAACAATCTGCTCGTGATATAATTTCGGGAATATCAAACCAAGCCTCGAAGTCCAACTCCCATCCGCCCCATTGTCTTGGCTGAAAGTATCTAAATAATCCCTCTTGATGAAGTAAATCTAAAATATCTGAAGAAACATTTGTATCAGTTGATTTATTATTGCTCTTGATATCTCTAATCTTAGGAATAAGAGATAATGCACGTTCATTTGCATCTTTATTGGATATTACTGATATTTCGTTTAGGTTTTCTTTTAGCATTTAATTTTGAAAGAATTTTATATGTGTTCTATTTAAAATCTGATTCTGACAGATTAAGTAGCCTCAAGGCATTCAATCCACAAATTTTCTCTCGTTCCTCTTCTGTTATACTTTCAACTTGGTAAACGTGTTCAACTGGGTCATGCTCCGCCATATCAGCCGGATAGTCCGTGCCGATAGCAACATGGTCAGCGCCATATTTTTTTATTAAAAATTCTAACTGGTCAACTGAAAAAACTAGAGTATCAAAGTAGAATTTTTCTAAGTAAGTTGATGGTTTTTTATAAATTTTTTGTCGACCGTCAATTCTTGCGCCATACACATGATCCATTCGAGCCGCATAGCTCGCTGGAAATGCACCGCCATGTGATAGATAAAATTTAATATTTGGATATCTCTCCATCACGCCATCAAAAATCAAGTAGTGGATTGCAACCGTTGTATCGAGTGGATTTCCAATAACATTAAGCATGTAATGCTCACCAAAGCGATCGCTATAAAATGATGATGGATGAATGAATATTAGAATATCATGCTGTTCACACCTTTTCCAAAAAGGCTCGAGTCTCTCGGCTGATAATTCTTCTTTACCCACTCGAGCTCCAATTTGTATACCACGAAAGCCAAGTTCATTGACGCATCTGTCCAGTTCTTTAATCGCGAGTTCCGTATCTTGCAATGGAACAGTTCCAAGGCCTACTAACCTCTTTGGATTTGTTTTTGCGGTCGCAGCGATATTATTATTTACTATTTCGGCAGATTCAGCACAAAGATTTTTATCAACCATATAAAAAAATTGTTGTGGCGAGCATGATAATGCTGAGACGTCGAGTAATGATTTATCCATTTGCTCAAGTCTCACATTGATATTTGTAAAAGGTATTTCGCGATCTTCAGATTGTTTTTTATTAACCTGCTTTGTTAAATCACTGGCAACACCAACCGATGGATGAAAGTCTTGAGGTAGGTGTGGTTTGACAAGAGCATCAGACTCAGGAGTTCTCATATGATTATGTAGATCAACAGTCAGGGTCTTGGGTCTTTTGGATGGTCCTGTTGGATGCTCACGCCCTGCAGTTGGTCCGTATGGTCTTAATTCAATATCATGTTGTGTCATTTACTAAAATCTCCTTATCGACTTGCTTGCATTATTAAATGAATATCTTATTTAGATATCCTTGATATCTATTCCCACCAATGAAGCGCGTCTTTATTTTCGCCCTGCTTGCTATTTGGACCACTTCCGTTACTGCGAAGGAACATCTGTTTGTCATGACCCGCTTTGATCTTACCATCAAATACATCAACAAGCCAATCCATGCACATCATATGACAATCATGTCTATCTTGTCCTGTACCCTTAAACATAACCGCTTGATGATAAGTATCCTCATAGACCCATAATTCTTTCGGAGAGGTTACCTTCTCATAGAAATTATAAACAAGTTCCACAGGACTTCTTGAGTCATATTCTCCAACAGTCAGTAGAATTGGACATTTAATATCTTTTTCTCTACCCTCAACTGTCATTTGAGCTACAATTTTATCGAGTTCTTCTTCACTCTTTGCGCCAGTTAGGTATCCAAATAATTGTTTATATCTCGGTGAGAATGTATCGAGAATATAATATTTATCAAGATAAGACGCCCAAGGCCCAACAACGCCTTTTATCCTTGGATCACCAGATGCTGCAACTTCTAGACCCCAATGTGAGCCCATTGATACTGCGAAGATACCTATTTTATCCTTATCTACTTCTGGTCTTGTTTCGAGCCAGTCAACGATTTTGAGTACTGCTCTTTCATAATTACCGTGAGTTAATTTTTGATTTCGTATATTACTCATACCCTGACCAGGCCCATCTATAACGAGTAAATGCATTCCACGTGCGTGCGCTTCAACTACTTTTGGATCTGGCCACATCTCTTTGGTCATATCACACCCCGGAATAAAAATCACTGTCGGCGCGACATCAACACCTGGGCACAGAAAAAAATTACACTGTAATTGCATATCCTCGAATGGTACTTCAACTCTTTCAATAGTATAAGGGGCGAGCTCGATAACTTTTTCAAAGTTTGCAATGCATTGACCGTGCAAATATCTTTTTTCATCATTTGTTTCTAATACGGGATGTTGGGCTGCGGCGAACTTAGCTGAAGCTCTGAAATATAGGTCAAAGGCAGTTGATTTATGACCCGCTTGTTCCTCCTCTTGCGCAACTTTTTCAAGTCTTTGAGCCTGTCTACCTAAATGCTTTGATATTTGGCCATGACTTTTAACTGTACTTGGTAGCTCACGACCCTCCTCATCCCAATGAAACACACGTCCAGTTTCTTTTACAATCCAGTCGTAAATCCATTGATGACCGTCTCTGTTTAATCTTGGTGTACGCATTTTGAATCTCCCCTTTTGACACAATGTAATTTATGCATAATTATTAATTTACTAAATATAATTTATAGGATAAAAACACACTATTTGAAACACAAAATTTAAAATTTACTAAATAACTCAATCAATCAAAAAACTAAAATTAGTACAAATAATGTATTTATCTCTTAACTTTCCATCGCTTAAAAGTGGAGAATTTAAAAAATATACTGCTGGCAATTTTTTTGCAATGAATGGAATTTGGATAAACCGTGTCATTATTGGCTGGTTGGGTTGGGAGTTAACAAATTTAGCAACATGGGTTGGTTTTCTATCATTCTTACTATTTGC
>TARA_Y200000002_G_scaffold58749_1_pt1 | contig 21480 bp, 20 predicted proteins | sample TARA_Y200000002 | Tara Oceans TARA_Y200000002 (sample SAMEA2619388) | marine metagenome | biome: marine biome (ENVO:00000447); feature: surface water layer (ENVO:00002042); material: "saline water (ENVO:00002010), including plankton (ENVO:xxxxxxxx)" | depth 5 m | reverse complement strand
GGTTTCAGATCGCAAATTTTTTCTAGGCACAACGGCAGAAATGTTCTTACAAATCTCACTAGATGAGACTGATGAGACAAGGCCTAAGAAAAAGCTAGTAAAAATGCGGAATTATACCACGAAATAATATTTACGCTATTGTAAGAAATGTAAGGTATTTACATTTTTATATGGCTCTAATCACCAGAAAGGAAGCAGCAGAAAAAATGGGTGTAACTATCCAGGCTGTTTATGGTGCTATCAAAGAAGGCCGTCTTACAGCTATGACGGATGACAAAGGCAAGATTGTTATTAACAGCGACACATTAGAAAAGGAGTGGTATAGCAAATCTGCTTTCAAAAGAATGCGAACTACACCAAAAGACAGTAATACAGTTGTCCATAGATCCCGACTTAGTAAAACAGACGAGTCAATACCAGAATATGAAGAAAGTAAAGCAAGAACAGAGCATTTAAAAGCAGAATTACTAGAACTAGATCGAAAAACAAAAGAAAAAGAGCTAGTACCTATGGAGGAGGTAGAACATAAGTGGTGCGACATCATTAGTAATGCTAGAACCAAGTTATTAGGTATTCCAGCTAAAGCAAAACAACGAATACCAGATTTAGATACAAATGCGATGTCATGTTTAGACGATATTGTTCGTGAAGCCTTAGAAGATTTATCAGTAGCATGAATAACCTCTTAAAACTAGAAAAAAAGGCTTATTTAGCCTTTAAACCGCCTAAAAAGCTTACTTTAAGCCAATGGGCGGATAAAAACGCTTATTTATCGGCTGAAAGTTCGGCTGAAGGAGGTAGATGGAGAACACTTCCATATCAAAAAGGGATTATGGATGCGATAACTGATCCAAATGTGGAACAAGTGACAGTTATGAAGTCTGCTAGGGTCGGATATTCTAAGATATTAAATCATTTGATTGCATATCATATTCACCAAGATCCCTGTCCTATCATGGTATGTCAGCCAACTTTAGATGATTGTCAGTCTTACTCTAAGGAAGAAATCCAGCCGATGTTAAGGGATACACCTTGTTTGAATGGTTTAGTAAGTGATCCTAAATCGAAAGATGGAAATAATACGTTATTACAGAAAAACTTCCCTGGAGGAACATTATCTTTAGTTGGTGCTAATAGTGCTAGAGGTTTCAGAAGAGTTTCTAGACGTATAGTCTTATTTGATGAGGTTGATGGTTATCCATTATCTGCTGGTACTGAAGGAGATCAAATAAAACTAGGTATCAGGAGAACAGAATATTATTGGAATCGAAAAATAGTAGCTGGCTCGACACCCACAATTAAAGACTTTAGTCGTATTGAAAGATTGTTCTTACAAACTTCTCAAAAAAGATATTACGTTCCCTGTCCAGAATGTGGTCATATGCAATATCTAAAGTGGGGCAATATGAAATGGCGAGATAATGATCCTGATACAGTTGCTTATGGATGTGAAAGTTGTGGGTGTTTGATACCACATAGTAAGAAAAGGTGGATGGTGGAGAGAGGAGAGTGGCGAGCTACAGCACCTGGAAACAGTAAGCACGTTGGTTTTCATATATGGGCTGCATATTCATATTCTCCAAATGCAAGTTGGTCTAATCTTGTTGAGGAATTTTTACAAAGTAAAGATGATCCCGAACAATTAAAAACATGGATCAATACGATTTTAGGGGAGTGCTGGGAGGATACATATGCAAGCAAGGTTGGTGCAGAAGGATTAATGGAAAGAGCATCTTTAGAAACTTATCAGCAAGGCACACCACCTAACAGCGTTCTCAGTTTGTGTCTCGGATGTGACGTTCAAGACGATAGGCTTTCTATGAGCCTCTGGGGTATAGGACGTAATGAGGAAATGTATTTAGTAGACAGAAAAGTAATTTATGGTTCTCCATCGAGGGCAGATTTATGGCAACAGATGGATGAGGTATTGATGAGTGAGTATACAAACGAGGATGGTCAGAAGATGAAGATTGATAGTGCAGCTATAGATACTGGTGGTCATTTCACCCAAGAAGTTTATCAATATGTAAGAGAAAGAACTCAGCTCGGCTTGATTGGAGTTAAGGGTATGGGACAAAAAGGAAAACCTCCATTAGGTAAACCAAGTAAGGTAGATATTAATTTTGCAGGTAAAGCATTAAAAAGAGGAGTCCAATTATTCCCTGTAGGAGTAGATGTTATAAAATCAACACTTCATAATAAATTAAAAGATGCAGAACCTGGAGAAGGATATATTCATTTCTATCCAACAATTACTCACGATTATTTTGAAGAATTAACGGCAGAGAGACAGGTGCTTAGATATAAGCATGGATATCAAGAACGTATTTGGGTCAAAAAAAGTAATGCAAAAAACGAAGCACTTGATGAAATGGTATATGCATATGCTGCTTGGCAAAGATTATTACAGAAATATGACAGAAGGACAATTTTCGATCAGTTTGAAAGAAGATTAAATCCGTCTGAACCTCAAAAGGATAGTAAGATAAGATTAAATCAAACTAAATCGGCTAATAAGTCGAATTTTGTCTCTAATTGGTAAAAAAATGACTTTTCCGACACAGATAAGAGCAGGTGATTATGTCCAATGGCGAATACCAGCGAATCAAGATGTATTTGGAGATAGTATTAGTAGCCCAGATTGGTCTGTTATTTATTATTTAAGAACTAATACATCGTCAGAAGGAGCTATTGTAAATAGTTCTGCATATCTTGATGGATTCGAGTTTAATATTGCATCTACCACAACAGCTAATTTTGATGCAGGGGATTGGTTTTATCAAGCAGTTGCAAATAAGTCGGGAGCAGAAAAACAAACTTTATATACAGGAAGTTTTAAAGTTTTAGCATCTTTAGAATATTCTGGAACACCTGGGGCTTTAGATGATAGAAGTCAAGTTGAAAAAGATCTAGATATTATTGAGGGTGCAATTCGAGATCTTATCAGCGGTGGTCTTGTTAAGGAATATAAAATTGGAACACGAAATGCTAAGAAATACGAATTAGCTGAGTTGTTAGCTCTTAAGAGTCAATATAAAGTAGAACTTGTAAGAGAAAAACAAGCAGAGATGATTGCAAATGGTCTTGGCAATCCAAGAGCAACATTTGTTCGCTTTGATGGAGCATACTAATGGGAATCAGATCTAACATTTCAAATGCAGTAAGAAGAGTTTTAGGTTTTGGCCGTAATGCCCAACCTTTAAAAGGAATACGAGCATATCAAGGAGCATTAGTTTCTAGACTTACACAAGATTGGATGAGCAGCCAGTTAAGTGCTGATGCTGAGATTAGAGGCAGTTTGCGTAAGTTAAGAGATAGATCTAGAGAACTTGTAAGAAATAATCCATATGCAAGACAAGCAAAAAGAACAACACAAATTAATATTGTCGGAACAGGAATGAAATTTCAATCCCTTGTTTTACAACAAAGAGGAGGAAAGCGAGATCAACGTGTAAATAATTTGATTGAAGAGAAATGGGCAGAATGGTCAGAAGCTAACAGTTGTGATTGTGCAGGTAAATATAGTTTTCATCAATTTGAATGGTTAGCAGCAGGTGCATTATGTGAATCAGGAGAAGCTATTTTTAGGATTGTAAGAAAACCATTTGGCGAGTCTAATGTTCCTATAGCTCTACAAATGATTGAAAGTGATTTGTTAGATGAAGAATATGATGACAAATTACTTAATAAGAATAATGAGTGGAGAAATGGTGTGGAGGTGGATGAGTGGGGCAGACCTGTCAGATATGCGATCTTAACTAAGCACCCAGGCGATGCATATTATTTAGATTATTCTGCAAATCGTAAATTACACATTTTTGTAGAAGCAAAAGATATTATTCATTTATTCTTACCCGAAAGACCTGGGCAAAATAGAGGAGTACCTTGGTTTCATAGTGTGATGGCTGATATGCACCAATTACAAGGATATGAAGAGGCTGCTGTTATTAGAGCAAGAGCAGGTGCAAGTATCATGGGATTCATCCAAAATGATCAAGGAGAGTTGATTGGGGATGAGGTACAGAACAATCAAAGAATACAAAGCTTTAGCCCTGGAGAATTTAGGTATCTAGCTCCAAATGAAAGTGTTCAGATTCCTGACATTGATTATCCATCTCAGCAGTATGAGATGTTTGTAAAAAATAAAATTAGACGTTTTGCAACAGGTATAGGATGTAGTTTTGAAACTATTAGTAAAGATTTTTCTGAGACTAATTATTCTAGTTCTAGGTTAAGTTTGTTAGAAGACAGAGAACATTGGAAGTTCTGTCAAAAGTATATGATTGATAATTTTCATTACAGAATATTTAAGGAATGGCTTGCATTGTCTGTTTTATCAGGCGATTTAGATTTCATTGACTATACCGCTAATTCAAAAAGATATTGCAAACCAAGATGGACTCCACCTGCTCAACACTACGTTGATCCTCTTAAAGAGATCCGAGCTTATAGAGAAGCAGAACAAGCAGGTTATATGAGTAAGTCTCAGGTCATTGCACAGACAAATGGTGGAGATTATGACGATATTGTTTCTGAGATTGCAAGAGAACAAGATGTAGCTGATAGTTTAGGAGTTACATTAGATAAAGATCTAGACTTAGAAGTAGAGATTGGCTCTGAAGGTAATGTGAACATCACACAACCTACACCTGCAAGATCTAAAAAAACACGCAAAAAAGCTGAGTAACTATGGCAAATGTAAGCGGAACTGATATTAATCTGAAACCCACAGATGGGATGAAGACGGAGGCTAGACGATATAAAGAATGGAAGAAAGAAGGCAGAGCAGGTGGTACACAGGTTGCAGCGGTAAGAGCCACACAAATTATTAGTGGTAATGAGTTATCTGCGGATGTTGTTGTCAGGATGTTTAGTTTCTTTGCTAGACATGAAGTTGATAAAAAAGCAGAAGGGTTTAGACCTGGAGAAAAAGGGTATCCATCAAAAGGCAGGGTCGCATGGGCAGCCTGGGGAGGGGACGCAGGGTTCTCTTGGAGTAGAGGAAAAGCTGCTGCAATTAAGAAAGCAAGAGAAAGAGGAGAAGTTATTGAATTATCAAGACCATATCCAAATGAACACGCAGCAACTATTACAAATTCTGAGGAATATGATACATTTAGGCGGTCTAACGATGAAGCCTCTCAAGGCATAGACTTTATATTTGGTATAAAGGATAATGAAGAGGGTGCTGAACTTCAATCAATTAGGTTCAGACTTTCTGAATATTCTGCCTCTGAAGCACAAGCTTGGCTTGAGAGAAACGAGTTTGAACCTATTAAGTTTGAACCTGCTACTAACGAAAAAACTATGGCTGAAAAAACTAAAGTTGAAAAAAGAGCAGAACCTGATGCTTTAAAAACAGGAGATTTTGTTTCTTGGAATGCTAGTGGAGGTCGAGCTAGAGGAAAAATTTCCAAAGTAGAACGTGATGGACAGATTGATGTTCCTAGCAGTTCTTTTGTTATTAACGGAACAGCAGAAGATCCAGCTGCTTTGATCCAAGTATATAGAAGTGGCGAACCCACCGATATCTATGCAGGTCATCGATTTTCGGCACTTACAAAAATTAGCGACATTAGATCGATTGAGGCTGGAGATAAATTTGAGCGTAAAGAAGTTACAGATTTCAAAAATGTAAAATCACGCACATTTGAGTTTCCTTTCTCATCAGAATTTGCTGTTAAGCGTTATTTTGGTAACGAAGTGTTAAGCCATGATGAAGGTGCAGCAGATTTAGCACGATTAAATGATGGCGGTGCTGTTTTGTTTAATCACGACATGAACAAACCGATAGGTGTTGTTGAACGTGCTTACATAAATCCAGAAGATAAGCGTGGTTATGCAAAAATTCGTTTCTCAAGGAATAAGTTTGCATCTGAAATTTTACAAGATGTCCAGGATGGAATCTTGAGAGGTATATCTTTTGGATATCAGATAAATGATATGGAAGAAGCAGAAGATGGAATGAGAGCCACTAATTGGTCAGTACACGAATTATCGGTTGTTACAGTTCCAGCAGATCCTACAATTGGTTTCGGAAGAAGTTTGATAGAACCCTCTCAAGGTAATAGTATTAGTATGGAACAAGAATCTCCAATTGAGGAGATTAATTCTGCGGTTGAACCCGCATCAACAACAGTCCGAAACATGGAAGAATCAACTAAAGAAACTGCGGTTGATACGGCTCCAGCCGTTGAAATCGACATCAAAGCCGAAGTACAACGTGCTATTGATGAAAATAACGCTCGTACAGCATCAATCACTTCATTATGTCGTGAGTTCGGAAAGTATGGAGCAGAAGAGCTTGCTGATTCACTTATAAAGGGAAATAAATCTCCCGAAGAAGCAAAAGCAGCTATCCTCGATCTTGTAAAAAACAAGGCAGAGGTTCGTAATACACCTATCCGTTCTACTGACATGAGTACAAATGAAGTTGGCTTAGACCAAAAAGAAATTAAGAGATTCTCTTTCTTAAGAGCATTAAATGCTTTAGCAAATCCTACAGATCGTCAAGCTCAAGAAGCAGCAGCTTTTGAGAGAGAAGTATCTGAGGAAGCTTCTAAGAGATATGAGAAACCTGCAAATGGAATCTTAGTACCAAACGAAGTTTTAAAAAGAGACTTGAATGTAGGTACAGCAACAGCTGGTGGTAACTTAGTTCCAACAGAATTACTTGCAGGTTCATTCATTGACATTCTTAGAAAGAGAATGGCTGTGATGGCAACAAACCCAACAATGCTTACAGGATTGTCAGGTAACGTAGCTATCCCAAGAATGACATCTACATCAACTGCATATTTTGTGGGTGAGTCTGGAGCTCCAACTGAGAGTCAACAAGCGTTTGATCAGGTCAACATGACACCTAAGACAGTTGGTGCATTTGTTGACTACTCTAGAAGACTTCTTCTTCAGTCATCAATTGATGTTGAGTCAATGATCAGAGATGATATTGCGAAGGTTATTGCTACTAAGCTTGATAACGCAGCGATCTATGGTTCTGGTAGTTCTAACGAGCCTCTTGGAATTAAAGATACAACAGGTGTAGGTACACAGACAATCAGCACATTCGGTACTTTCGCTGAGTACATCGGAATGGAAACAGACGTTGCAGCAGCTAATGCTGATGTAGCTAATATGTTCTACCTAATAAATGCTTCTGCTAGAGGTGCGTTGAAGTCAACAGAAAAGGCTTCTAATACAGCACAGTTTGTATTTGAAGATGGAGAAATCAATGGCTATCCAGCTATTGTTTCTAATCAACTTGCAAACAACGATGTTCTCTTTGGAGACTTCTCACAGTTTGTAATTGGTATGTGGTCTGGTTTAGATCTAACAGTAGATCCATATGCAAATGCAACTGCTGGTAGCGTAAGAATCATAGCTCTACAAGATGTAGACTTTGGTGTTAAGCAACCAGGTGCGTTCTGCTTCGGAACATAATCACATGAAGGTTAAATTGCTAAGAGCAACAATGATAGCTGGAGTCCCAACGGACTCTGGCACTATCGTTGATGTTGAACAGCATACTGGCGAATATTTGGTTGCTATTGAAAAAGCCGAAGCTTATGTTGAGGTTTGCGAAGCACCTATTCCTAGTACAGAACCAGAAGTCGATTCAGAGGATACCGATAGTGACGAGGTTGATTTTTCTCAAATGACAAAATCACAGATTGAAACTTATGGTAGACAACTTGGATTAGAACTCGATAGAAGGCATAACAAAGCTGATCTAATTACAGAATTAGAAACATTTATTTCTACTCAGGAGGAATCTTAAAATGTCTGTTATTCAACAGAACCTAGAAAAACTAACTGTTGTTGCTGGTGTTGCTACTGCTGCTGTAACAAGCACAGCTACATCAAGCGCAATAGATCTTCTCGAATACGATGGAGATGTAATGCTAATTTTGGATAGTGCTGCTGGTGGCGGTTCTTCTCCAACATTAGATATTAAGTTAACCGAATCAGATGAAACAGGTGGTACATACACCGATTTATCTGGTGCTACTTTTACTCAAGTAACTGGTTCTGCTTCAATGCAAACACTTGCAATCAATAAAGATTCAAGCAAGCGTTTCATTAAGATTGTGCAAACAATCGGCGGATCATCCCCAACATTTACTTTTAGTATCAATTTAATTGGTCTTAAAAAGTACGGTTAAATATATAGCCCTCAAACGAGGGCTTTTTTTTTCTTATGGCATTTACTGAGAATTTAGATACATTCTTGGCTGATTTTGGAAATGCTGTTGTTAGTAGTGGTGTTTCTTATAAAGGCATATTAGAGCAACCTGACGAGATAGTTGCTGATGGATTAGTTATGTCTACTGATTATGAATTAACTGCTAAAACAAGTGAGCTTGGATCATTAGTATTTGACGATATTATTTCTGTTGATGGTACAAACTATAAAGTAAGGCAAGCTCGAAAAATAGATGATGGTAAATTTTGTATAGTCTCTCTTAACAAGCAATAAACATGGCAAGTAAAAGAGAACAAATCATAGCAGCATTAAAAACAACTTTAGCAGGTACTACAGGAGTATCTACTCGGATCTATAGATCACGAATAGAACCCATAACAAATGGAGAATCCCCTGCAATTGTTATAGAACCTGTTACTGATGAACCATCTATAAATAGTTCAAGTTATTTAAAAATAGATTGGACATTAAGAATAAGAATTGTTGTAATTGTTAGAGGCACTATTCCTGATAGTGTTGCTGATCCTACTGTAGAAAGTTTATTTGCGAAAGTACTAACCGATCCAACAGTTGGCGGTCTTGCAAAAGATATAAGACCAGCAACACAAACTTTTGAGGTATTAGAAGCAGATACCCCTGCTGGTTTAATAACTTGTGAGTTTGAGATTGACTATCGAACAGGTTATAACAGTTTAACAACATGATTTATAATAGAAGAGCAAGCCTACTAACCCTTATTGTTTAATATGAGTAATGAAATCCCAAATGAGGGTGGAACTTACATCCTTAACCCAAAAACTGGCAAGCGTAAGCTAGTTCAACAAACAAAACAAGCAGAACTCCCTAAAGAGGTAATTACAGATGGCACAACTGACAAGGAAGAGAGTAATTCTGATTGAAGCGGAAAGCTCATACGGAACTGACCCTACTCCAGCAGCTACAGACGTAGTTTTAGTAACTGATCTAAGTATTACACCACAATCAAGTGATGTTGTTAATAGAGATGTTGTTAGACCATACCTTGGTGCATCAGAACAGTTATTAGCAAACACAAGAGTTGAATGTACATTCTCGGTCGAATTTGCTGGATCTGGAGCAGCTGGTACAGCTCCAAGATACGGAAGTGCATTAAAAGCTTGTGGACTTAGTGAGACTGTTGCTAGTGGAACTTCTGTTACTTACGAACCGATTTCAGCTAACTTTTCATCCGTAACTATTCACTACAACATAGACGGTGTAAGGCATATCGTTACTGGCTGTCGAGGAAATGTTGCATTATCCGCAGAGGTGGGTGCTATCCCAACGCTCGATTTTACTTTTACTGGAATCTATAATGCCCCAACTGATACTGCTTTACCTTCTGTTACTTATGGTAACCAGGCAACTCCGTTAATCTTTAAAAATGGAAACACAACTAGTTTTCAACTTTTAAGTTACGCAGGTGCATTACAATCTTTAAGTTTTGATATGGGGAACTCTCTTGTTTATAGAGAACTCGTTGGAGGAACAAAAGAAGTACTTCTAACTGATAGAGCAGCAAGTGGATCAGTAACTATAGAAGCACCAACAATTGCACAGAAAGATTACTTTGCTGCTGCTTTAACAGACACTTCTCTTGGTAATATCCAAGTTACGCATGGAACTACTGCTGGTAATATCTGTAAGTTTTCAAGTGCAAAGGTTGATATTGGAGATGTGAACTATGGAGAAATGGATGGAGTAAATATGTTAGAAATTCCATATACATTAGTTCCAAGTTCAGCTAATGACGAGCTAACTTTTTTATACACTTGACTTCCTAGCTAAAGTATAGAAGTATATATATTATTTAGTCTTTATGGCATTTGTTCGTAAAAAAATTAAGGTCTATCCTTGGCCTGTTGAAGTTCAACGTCCTTCTGAAACAATCGCAGGGGAATTTGAAAAAACATCCTTCACAGGAAAATTTGCAAGATTATCAAGGACTGAACTTAATAAATTTGAAGACGAGGATGAGTATTCTGCTTTATCAAAAATATTAGTTGGATGGGAAGATGTTAATGAAGAAGATGGAACACCTATATCTTTCAGTAAAACTGTTTTAAAAGAATTTGCAGAAGATACAGATTTTGTTGCAGCAGTATTAGCAGCATTCAGAGCGTTCTATGCAAACGCACAAGTGGGAAACTAACTGATGCTGCCATATACTGGGCTTCGGGTGGCAAACAGATAATAGATAGTACCGAGGAAGATGCAAAAGCATTCGGTATAAAAATAGAGAAGCAACCAGAGGTAAGTACTGATTTTGAAGTATGGGAAGATAATTGGGAAATTGTTATGATGTTTTTAAGAATACAAACACAATGGAATATGTCCTTTGGAGGTGTAGTAGGATTAAAGTATGAGGTTTTATTGCTTGCTGGAGGTCTATTTGACCTTTACAATGTAGAAAACCGCCAAGAAATGTTAGAGGGTTTACAACTTATGGAATCTGTAGCTCTTCGTGAGATAAATAAGGAGAAGAAGAGTGGCTAAAAAGCTAGAGACTTTTACTATATCTATTGATTTAAAAGGGTTAAAAGATCTTACAGGTTTACAGCGACAATTAAAAAATTTAGAAAAAGTATCAAAACCTGTAGAGGGTAGTTTCAAGTTATTAACAAGAAGTATTAAAGATGTAAGTAAATTTACACCAAGAACAATAAGTCAATTTAAACAGAAAGAGAGAACATTAAAAGCATTAAGAGAAGAAGTTAAAGCAGGTGGTGTAGCTTTTAAAAGATTAGGAAGAGAAATAGAAGCCAATCGAAAGAAATTACAATCTTTTAATCAAACACAACCAAAAGGAGGATTCTTTGGAAGACTCAAGTCTTCCAAATTTGGGGTTGGAGGTAGAGCAGCACTTGGTGCAATGGCTGGTTCTATGGCAGGTAATTTTGGAGCTACAGGTCAAATGGCTCTGACAGGTGCTGCTTTAGGAGGCCCAGCAGGTGCTGTTGCAGGGGCTGCTGTTGGAGGTGCAATAGATACTGTAAAGGCAGCTAGTGCGGCTGCTAAATATGCTGCACAAATTGGTCGTTTAGAGATAGCTTTAAAAGGTGTAACTAAAACACAAAGAGATTTTTCAAAAGCACAAAAAGTAATATCAAGTGTTTCTAAAGAATTAAATGTTCCAATTGGTGCATCAACAAAACAATTCACTACTTTATCTGCCTCTGTTATTGGTGCTGGTGGAAATGTAGAAGATGCTGAGAAAGTTTTTAGAGGTGTTTCTGAGGCTATTAAGGCAACAGGTGGAGATGCTGAAGATGTGCAATCTGCGATTCGAGCGATGTCGCAGATTTTCGGTAAAGGTAAAGTATCAGCGGAAGAATTACAAGGTCAGCTCGGAGAAAGATTACCTGGAGCCGTGGTTAAATTTGCTACAGCAACAGGACGAACTTTACCTGAGTTGCAGAAAGACTTGAGAGATGGAACTGTTGGTCTTAATGATGTTATGAAGTTTGTTATCAAACTAAGTGATGATCATAGAGAAGCAGCTTTAAAAATGGCTGATAGTGGAATGGATGCAGGGCAAAAATTAACTGTTGCAATGCAACAACTACAATTACATCTTGGAAGAATCATGCAGCCTATAGGGGCATTCTTCCAGAGATTAGCAACATCAGTAGTTAATTCTATAAATAGAATTATTGAGAGTCTTGGAAGGCTATTTAATATTGGAACAGAAAATCAAAGAACAAACCTTGAAAATAAAGTTAAGGAAAGTAGTGATGCTTATACTATTGCTATTAGGCAGGGATTAGATAAAAGCACCGATCCAAGAGACAAAGCTAAATTTAACAGGATTAAGGGTAGAAGGGATATTGCTTTATCTAATATGCAAGATTTTTATGCTGCAAACCCATCTGAGAGTGGTACTGCTGAAAGTAATTTTGATGATCCTATATCACAAGATAAAATAAATGAGAAACTTGCAAAACGTCAGTTACAGCTAGGGCTTATAACTCAGGAAAAATTTGATGCTTTAGAAATAGATAGAGAAGCAAGAGCAATTAGAGATGAAATGATAGAGATTCAAGGTCCAGAATTTAAAATGACACTTGATGAGATAAAAGCAAAGTTAATTGAAAATAAAAATGAGACATACAATTTTAAAGAAGAATTTAAAAAAATTGCAGAATCCGCAATGGATTTAAACTCACAGATTGGGGAACTTGCTGTTAATTCTATAAATAAACTTGCAGATGGTTTTGTAGAACTTGCAATGACAGGAAAAGCTAGTTTTGGCGAGTTGGCAAGATCAATATTAGCTGATTTACAAAGAATGATTTTGAAAGCTTTGTTTTTCAAAACTTTATTTGCAGTAGCACCTGGATTAGAAAAATTCTTAGGTTTTGAAAAAGGCGGTGTAGTTGAGAAGAATGCTAAAGGAAATGTTTTTGCTCAAAATAAAGTCGTACCCTACAAAATTGGGGGTATAGTTGATCGTCCAACCATTTTTCCAATGGCAAATGGGGCAGGGTTAATGGGAGAAGCTGGGCCAGAAGCTATCATGCCTCTAAAACGTGGACGAAATGGAAAACTTGGAGTAGAAAGTTCTGGAGGAATTGGTAATATAAATGTTAATGTTGATGCTTCTGGATCAAATGTTCAATCAGACTCAACACAATCTGCTGAACTTGGAAAAATGTTAGGGATGGCAGTACAAGCAGAACTTATTAGACAAAAACGACCTGGAGGTTTATTAGGCTAATGGCTGAGACATTTCCATCTATAGAACCTGTTTATGGTGTAACAAAAGATATAAATCCTAATGTAACAAGGACAAAATTTCAAGATGGTTATGAACAGGTAATAAAATTTGGATTAAATATTAGTCCAAAAGTCTATAATCTTTCTTTTGAAAACATTACTGAGGCAGAAAGCGATACTATTGAGACTTTTCTTGACGCTCGTATTTCAGATGGAGATTATTTTAATTGGAAAGCACCTGATGAACCAACTACAAGTAAATATCGTGCATTGAATAGAAAAAAAACTATACCTTATCCAAACCTTGCAACTATTACAGTTACTTTTACAGAAATATTTGAACCTTAATGGCTACACCTGTATCTGACTTACAAAAGCCTAATGTAGATAATATTGTTGAGCTTTTTCAACTAGAACTCAACACTACTATGCATGGAGTATCGCAGACTTATTATTTTCATAATGGTGTTGGAACGCTTAATGATGCAAATTTAATATTTGCTAATAATGAATATACAAGAATGCCTATACAAGCAGATGGTTTTGAATTTAATGGTAAACAATTACCAAGACCTAATTTAAAAGTTTCAAATATTTTTGGGACTATAACAACTATTCTTTTAACTTTACCACAGGGATTAGAAGGAGCAAAAGTAACAAGAATAAGAACTCTAAGAAGATATATTGATGATATAAATTTTGAGGGTGGTGATATCTTATTGGAAGATAGTTCTTTGTTATTACAAGAAGATAATAATTTTGTTGATTTAGAATCAGGTCAAAACCCATTTGGAACTGCTGATTCTACTGCTACTTTTCCTGATGAAGTATTTTTCATAGATCGTAAGTCAGCAGAAAATAGAGCAGAAGTTGTATTTGAACTTGCTGCAAGTTTTGATTTAGACGGAGTAAGATTACCAAAACGTCAAGTCTTACCTGATGATTTTCCAGGTGTAGGGACATTCTTCTAATGTGGCAAAATGAAGCACTACAACACGCAATAGAAAGCAAACCAAAAGAATCATGTGGTTTGTTAATAATTAAAAAAGGGAAAGAAGTATATTTTCCTTGTGATAATTTAGCTACAAATCCTAATGATCAATTCATATTGTCACCCGAAGATTGGATAGAAGCAGAAGATCAAGGGGAGGTAATTGCTGTTGTACATAGTCATCCTATTACAAGTGCAAAACCAAGTGAAGCAGACAGAGTTGCGTGTGAAAAATCAAATTTAAAATGGTGGATAATACAGCCAGAATTTAAAGATTGGCAATATTGTGAGCCATGTGGCTATAAAGCACCTTTGATCGGTAGGCAATGGGTTTGGGGTGTTACTGATTGTTGGAGTTTATGTAGAGATTGGTACAAAGAAGAGTTAGGTATAGAGTTAAAAGATTGGGTAAGGCCAAACGATCCAGATGAATTTATAAAAAATCCTATGTTTAATAATTGTTTTGAAGATACAGGCTTTAGAGAATTGTTACCAGAAGAAGATTTAGAGTATGGAGATTTATTATTAATGTCTATTAGTAGTAGCGGATTAAATCATATTGGTGTTTACTTAGGACAGCAAACAGTTTTGCATCATTTACAAAATAGATTATCTAGTCGTGATTTATTAGATGAATGGTTGCTAAAATGTACAGGTAAAAGGATTCGTTATGCTAAGAAAAATTAAGCTATACGGAGAACTCGCAAAGTTTTTAGGTCAAAAGACTTTTGAAGCTGAAGTTCATAATGCTGCACAAGCTATAAGATTTTTAGTGGTTAACTTTCCGCAGTTAGAAAGTCATATGTCTGATAATTATTACAAAATAATTGTTGATGATTGGCAATTAAATGATAAAGAATTGCATTACCCAACTGGACAAAATGATATAAAGATAGTGCCTGTTGTTGGTGGTGCTGGTGGTGGTGCTGGAAGACAAATATTATTTGGAGCAGCATTGATTGGAATAAGTTTTATGTTCCCTGGTGCTGGGATGTTTGGAACAGTTGGTTTAGGAGGTAGTGGGGTTGCTGGTGCTGGATATTCTGGGCTAGCTGTAGCAGGTGGTTTTTTAACAAAGGTAGGAACATTAACATCAATAATGGGTGCTTCTATGATTTTAAATGGAATATCTACCATGCTTACACCTGTAGAAACTATTCCAGAAGAAAATCAAGATCCTAGAAAATCATTTAATTTTAGTGGTATTCAAAACACCTCAAAAGCTGGTGTTGCAGTCCCTGTTTCTTATGGTCGTATAATGTGCGGATCTGTGGTTATATCTGCAAATCTTGAAAATGAACAGGTAGAAGCATGAGCAAAATTATTGGATCTGGCGGTGGAGGTGGAAAAGGAGGTGGAGGTGGAGGTGGTAGTCCACATGAGGCAAAAGATAATCTTGATTCAAAAGCTTTTGCTAGAGTTCTTGATCTGATTGGAGAAGGAGAAATTGGTGGATTAGTAGATGGTGCTAAATCAATATTCCTTAATAACACACCTCTGCAAGCTGCTGATGGTTCTTTCAATTTTAAAGATGTAGCTTTTGAAGTCAGGAATGGCACATCAAACCAAACAACAATTCCAATTACTAGAGATGTTGCAAATACATTACCTACAGGATTTTCTGTAGTAGAGCAAGGTTCTCCAAAAATTATACAAATAACAGATTCAGATGTTGATGCTGTTTCTATTCAAATAACAGTTCCACAGTTACAAAAATTTAGTGACGAGGGAGATATATTTGGTACATCTATTGAATTATCTATAAGTGTTCAGTACTCAGGTGGTGGTTATACAACTGTTATTTCTGGAAATAATGGAACTATTTCTGGAAGAACACCTGATACTTATATAAGAGATTATTTAATTAATTTAAGTGGTGCTTTTCCTGTAAATATAAAAGTCACAAGAATAACAGCAAATAGTTCTAGTAGTAAATTAGTAAATGCTTTTCAATTTAATAATTATGTAGAAATCAAATATGATCAAAGGACTTATCCAAATACAGCACTTGTTGGTCTAAAAGTAGATGCTGAACAGTTCAGTTCTATACCAAGTAGAAAATATTTAATAAATGGTATAAAAGTAAAAATTCCTCACAATGCAACTGTTAATACTGATGGTAGCTTGTCTTACACAGGAACATTTAATGGAACATTAGGTGCTGCACAATTTACAAACGATCCAGCTTGGTGTTTATATGATTTACTTACTAGCTCTAGATACGGGCTAGGTTCACATTTAGCTGAATCTGACCTTGATAAATTTAGTTTTTATCAAGCTTCTGTTTATTGTTCTGCACAAGTTGATGATGGGACAGGAACAGGTAATACAGAGCCTAGATTTAGTTGTAATGTGACTATAAATAGTCAAAGAGAAGCATACAATGTAATAAATCAAATGTGTTCCGTATTTAGATCCATGCCATATTGGAGTGCAGGGTCTTTAACAATCACACAAGATTCCCCAAAAGATTCGAGTTACTTATTCTCTTTAGCAAATGTATTAGAGCCTGGTTTTAGTTATTCAAATGTAAGTCAAAAAGCAAGACCTACAGTTGTAATTGCAAAATATTTAGATTTAGAGCTTAGAGATATAAATTATGTTGAGCAAATTGATACTGCAAACCAAGCAAGGTACGGCTCAGTTATTAAAAATATTGATGCATTTGCTACAACATCAAGGGGTCAAGCTTCTCGTTTAGCAAAGTGGATGCTTTACATGAGTAATGTAGAGCGAAGTGTTGTGACATTTAGTTGCGGTATAGAAGCTGGGGTTGTTGTACGTCCTGGTCAAATTATAGAAATAGCAGATCCTTTAAAATCTGGAGAAAGAAGAGGTGGAAGAGTCGTATCAGCAACAACTAATTCCGTAACAATAGACAGTTTATTTGCAAAAACTGAGAGTGGATCTGACGTTAACCTAGTCTTTGAAGCTAATTCAACATTAAGTTGTGTTTTGCCAGATGGCTCTGTAGAGACAGTTACAGTATCAGGATTATCAAATAATGTATTTAGTTTAGGTCAGCATTTTAGTGCTGCTCCTAACTCAAATAGTGTTTGGGTTTATCAAACTTTTAGCAATGTTACTGGAATAGCTACAAGCACTTGGCGAGTATTATCTGTTGAAGAAAAAGACAGAACTTTTTATTCAATTACAGCAAGCGAATATAACTCAGGTAAATATAATCATATTGAAAGTGGTATAAGTTTACCTGTTAGAGATATTACAAATTTAGATGTTCCCCCTGCATCTCCAACAGGAATTACAGGAGAAGAAGTTATTTATGAAAATACTGGTATTGCAAGAGTTAAAATCATTGTTAGTTGGACAAGTACTTCTGATACTGCATATATAAGATATAGGCTTGAAAATGGTAACTATACATCAAGAACTGTTGAGAATTCAAAAAGCTATGAAATATTAGATACTATTTCTGGTAATTATGAAATAGAAGTTTTTAGCGTTAGTTCATCAGGATTAAGATCAATTCAACCAGCAAGACTTGTTACAGGTGGTGGAAACTTCTTTGTAGCAAATGGTAAAACTGCTGCCCCTGCAAATGTAAGTGGAGTTACTTTATTGCCTATAGATCAATCAAGTGCAATATTAAGTTGGAATCGTGCCTCAGAACTTGACGTTTTGCTAGGTGGAAAGACCCTGATCAGGCATTCAAGTAAAACAACAGGAGCTCAATGGAAAGATGCACAAAATATAGTTGTAGCTGCTGCTGGTAACCAAACACAAAAAATTGTTCCCTTACTTGCAGGAACTTATTTAATTAAATTTGAGGACGATGGCGGAAGGGAATCAGCATCACCTGGTTCACAAGACTCTGATTGGAATAACACAAGAGTTACAACAAACTTACCAGCACCATCTGAAAGACTAGCAGTTGGATCAATTGATGAGCATACACCAAACTTTACAGGTTCTAAGACTAATACAGTATATGATGCAAGTCTTGATGCCTTAAAACTTACTGTTACTAATAATGCAACAGCAACTTCTGGGGAATACTCTTTTGCAAATTCAATAGATCTAACACAAGCTTATGACGTAAACCTTAAAAAAGTTTTAGAAGCTTCAAGTTTTAACGCAGATAATTTATGGGATGACAGAACTGATTTGATTGATAGTTGGGGATATATTGATGCGGTTGGAGGGTCAACAGAAGCTACAAAATGTAATGCTGCTGTTTATGTAAGATCAACAAATGATAATCCTTCTGGTTCTCCAACCTGGAGTGCTTATAAAGAATTTAGTAATGTATTAATCACAGGAAGAGCATTTCAATTTAAAGCAATATTAACAAGTAATGACACAAACCAAAATATAGCTGTTACTAAATTAGGGGCTACACTAGAATTACAAGGAAGAGTAGAAAGTATTTCGACACCTGTGACTACAGGATCTTCTCAATATACTATTTCTTTTGCAAATCCATTTAAACAAACGCCAACTGTAGTAGTGACTCCAACAAATCAACAATCTGGAGATTTCCACGAACTTGCTAATATTAGTAGGACAGGTTTTCAAGTCACTTTCAAAAATGGTAGTTCAGCAGTTGCAAGGTCATTTGTATGGGCTGCATCAGGTTTTGGTAAGGAGGTCACATAATGAGTAATACAGCAGATTATAATCTAGCTAACCAAGTAGGTTCTAGTTTTAGAACTGAATTAAATCTTGCTTTAGGAGATATTCAATCTTTAAATAGTGGATCATCAGATCCTACAACTACTGTTGCGTACAAAATATGGGCTGATACTTCAACAAATTTATTAAAAATAAGAAATAGTTCAAATAATGGTTGGTTAACTTTAGGTGATCTTACAGATGCAAATAATCTTGGACTTGCAACAAAAGCATCACCCACTTTAACAGGAGATGTTACTCTTTCTACTGGCAGTTTAATAATGAGTGGTGCTGGTAAAAAATTAAAATTACCTGTTGCTACGACAACACAAAGAGATGCTCTAACAGCCGCTACAGGCGATGTATTATTTAACTCAAGTACAACATCATTTCAAGGATATAATGGATCAGCATGGGGAGAACTTGCTGCTGGAGTACCAGTTGGTACTATTCTAACTTTTGCTGCTAATAACCCTCCTTCTGGATTTTTAGAATGTAATGGTGCTGCTATTAGTAGATCAACTTATGCAACTTTATTTGGAATTGTATCAACAACTTATGGGGTAGGAGATGGTTCTTCAACTTTTGCTTTACCAGATTTAAGAGGTCAATTTGTAAGAGGTTGGGATAATAGTGCTGGAGTTGATAGTGGTAGAAGTTTTGCATCATCACAAACCGACCAAAACAAAAACCACACTCATACAACAGATTCTCAAAGCTTAACTGGTAGTGTCTCACATTTGTCAGGCTCTCTTGCAAATAATCCAGGAAGTGCAAGTGGAATTATCACAAAACTTTCTCCAGCATCAGCGGTTGGTGCAAGGAGTTCTGGTTCAGCAAATGCGTCAGGAATAAGTATTGACGCAACTCACTCTCATACAATATCAAGTAGTGGTGGCGGTACTGAAGCAAGACCTAAAAATATAGCTCTTATGTATGTAATTAAATTTTAAATTATGACAAACCGCAAAATATCACAATTCACAGAACTTACTGCACCAGCAAGTACAGATACTTTACCAATATTAGATCAAAGTGCTACTGGTGCGGAGATAAACAAAAAGATAAGTTATGCAAATTTATTAAGCAAAGCACCTGACGGATCGGCTGGTAGCCCTGCATTTAGTTTCAATTCAGATAATAACTCAGGCATAGCTGGAGGATCAGATACTTTATCCTTAATAACAGGTGGAGTAGTTCGTTTATTAATTAATGCTGCTGGTGCGGTTAGTATTCCTGGTAATTTAACTGTTGATGGTACAACGACCACAATCAATACTGCTACCCTCGATGTCGAAGACAAAAACATTACTCTCGGTAAAGTATCAACTCCTACTGATACAACTGCTGATGGAGGTGGATTAACCCTAAAGGGAGCTACAGATAAAACATTTAACTGGATAGATGCCACAGATTCTTGGACAAGTAGTGAACACCTTTCTGTTTCTGCTCAAAAAGAAATTAGATATTTAGATTCTGATTCATCACATTATGTTGGTTTTAAATCTCCAGCTACAGTTGCATCAAATGTTGTTTGGACATTACCTTCTGCTGACTCATCTGTAAGTGGTTATGTCTTAGCTAGTAATGCTTCTGGAGTTCTTAGTTGGGTAGCACCTGGACAAAGTGCTAGTCCTGATTTCACAGGCTCTTTAACACTTACTGATGATGGAAATATAAGAGGATTTGCTTCTACCCATGCTACATATACTGGATCTGTAAAAACATTTACTGTTACTGTCGCAAGTAAAACAGCAGCACATAGATACAACGGAAGTGGTTCTGGTAATGGATATGTGATAGATGGCAAACAAGCACCATTTTTAACTCTTACACCTGGTAGAACTTATAAATTTGATCTATCTGATAATAGTAATTCTAGTCATCCTTTACGTTTTTATCAAGAATCAGATAAGACAACAGCATATACAACTGGAGTTACAGTAAGTGGAACAGCAGGGCAAAGTGGTGCATATGTTCAGATTGTCATAGCAGATAATACTCCAATGGTGCTTCATTATCAATGCTCAAGCCATTCGTTGATGGGGAACTCTGTTCAAACAAACTCAGCTACAGCTACAGGAACTTTGTTATCAAGTTTAACTGTAAGTGGAAATTTAAGTGTAAGTGGAAATATTTTGATGACAGGTACAGGTGCTATTGATGTTGCTTCTGGTACGACTGCTCAAAGACCAGCCTCTCCCTCTGGAGGATTTTTCAGATTCAATAGTGAAACATCAGAATTTGAAGGCTATGACGGAAGTGCTTGGGGTGAGATTGGTGGTTCAACTGGAACTACTGGTAATGCAGATTTATTAGATATTGCCTCATCTTCTGGAACAGGTGGAGGTTCAGCTACATTTAACGGATCTGCTTATAGATTTAAGTTGGTTACTAAGGGAACAAGCACAGCAGTAACACCAACTAATGCAGAAATCTTACGAGTCTCAATCAATGGTGTAATGCAACAACCCAATGATGGGTCTGGACAGGGAGATATGACAGACGGATATGTTGTTAGTGGTACTGATATTATTTTTGACTCTGCTCCTCCTAGTGGTGCTACATATTTCATTATCAATATGGGAGTTCAAATTGCTATAGGCAACGCAACGACTAATACTATTGCTGATGAAAGTTCTGATACTACCTGTTTCCCATTGTTTGCTACTGCTGCAACAGGAGACTTGGGATTAAAATCAGGATCTAATCTTACATTTAATGCAGCAACAGGATTATTAGCAGCAACTATATTTAGTGGGTCAGGTGCAAGCTTAACAAATTTACCTTCTTCTGCTTTAACTGGATCATTACCAGCTATTGATGGATCTGCATTAACTGGAGTTTCATCACAAAAAGCAGATGGTTGCGTTACAGAAAACTCGCTAACAATTTCAAATAATTATACTATGACCACAAA
>TARA_Y200000002_G_scaffold379262_1_pt1 | contig 21500 bp, 18 predicted proteins | sample TARA_Y200000002 | Tara Oceans TARA_Y200000002 (sample SAMEA2619388) | marine metagenome | biome: marine biome (ENVO:00000447); feature: surface water layer (ENVO:00002042); material: "saline water (ENVO:00002010), including plankton (ENVO:xxxxxxxx)" | depth 5 m | reverse complement strand
ATACCTGCAAATACTTGGTTTGCATCTGAATTAAAAGATAAAAAAGGTTTTTCATTATGTGGCTGCACCGTCAGTCCAGGGTTTGATTTTAATGACTTTGAAATGCCCAGCAGAAAATTTTTGATTGAAAAATTCCCCAAACAAAAAAAAATTATAAGTAGATTAACAAATAATTAATACTACAATGATGATAAGATTTTTAGTTATTTTTTTTCTAACTATCAGTTATGTTAATGCACAAGTAATAGCAACAGACAGACCAAGTGCCCAAACTGACAATTCCTATTCATTATATCACAAATGCTTTCAGATAGAGTCTGGGCTTTTGTATTTGCATGAAAATGGCATTGTACAACCCTCTAGTTTACCTAATTTATTACTTAGATATGGGCTTTTGGATAAATTAGAATTAAGATTTTCTTCCGATTTGTTATTTTCTTTAGATGAAAATACCTTTTCTAAAGGATCTATTAATTTTGGAACTAAACTTCAACTTATTAGAGAAGAAAACTTTCAATTAGCTTTTCTGTCAATGGCTTCAATTGAAAATAACACACTAGAAATAATGACTAAAATTGTTGGGGCCAATTCTATTACTGAAAATCTTAGTTTAGGATATACTTTAGGTTACCAATCAGCTAGTAACTTTTACTATAAAACCTTAAATTATTCATTGTTTTTAAGTAATAGTTTTGGAAGTAAATTTTCAGGTTTTTTAGAACTTTACGGAGATTGGAAATACAATAATATAGACTTTACCTACCAAATAAACTTCGATTTTGGATGTTCCTATCAACTTTCTGAAGTGATGCAGCTTGACACCTATTTTGGTAAGGGAATTCAGAACGATATGTATTTTGGTTCAATAGGATTTAGTTATTTATTTAAAAATAAATTTTGAGATTTCAATTTGCAATACTTATTTTATTTTTAGTATTAATTTCTTGTAAAAAGTCCTCCAACTCTGATGAAGAAATATCTTTTACACAAGGTTCGGGAGTCACGGATATTGATGGTAATTTCTACCCAAGTATAATTTTAGGAAATAACCAAGAATGGACTACAATGAACCTTAGAACAAGTACCTATTCCAATGGAGTGAATATACCAAATTCCATGTCCGAAGTATCTTGGAGTAACACTTCCGTAGGTGCGTGGTGCCATTACGATAATAATGCCTTAAATGAAGAAGTATATGGAAAATTATATAATTTTCATTCATTAATTGGGGACACTATTAAAGTTGAAAAATTAATAACCAATAATGATAATATTGTTATTGACACATTATATTACGACTCCTTCCCTTGTAAGATATGTCCTCAAGGCTGGAGAATTCCCTATGAAGACGATTGGAATACTTTAATCAATTATTTAGGAAATGCAAATTTAGCGGGTGGAAAAATGAAAGATAACACTTTGAATTATTGGAAGTCACCAAATACAGGAGCTACTAATGAAAGTGGATTTAATGGTTTACCCGGAGGAATAAGAAATGCTAACGGTAGCTTTGAGTACTTTTCTGAAATGGGCAGATGGTGGAGTTTTGAAGAAGCATATCAATATTACGCACATTCAAGACCTCTTCATTACGATCAAAATTCAACAATGAATCACTATGTATTTGATAAATCTGGTGGATTGTCCATAAGACTTATAAAATTTTAAAAAAATACTATTGATAACTTTACTAAAGATGATCCATGAACAAAACTAATTTTGGGATTACATTTTTATCGAAGCTTGGAAACATAAAACCAATAGGTTTTAATAATTTAAGTATCAAAGATTTATTTATTTTTTTTAAATCGAGTATTAAAAATAGTAATTATACAATCAAAAGTTCTGCTATCGCTTTTGACTTTTTTTTAGCTATTTTTCCAGCAATTATTTTTTTAATCACACTTTTACCAATCATACCAATTCCTAACTTTCAAAATATTTTACTTTCTGAAATTAAGGTTATTATTCCAATTAATGCTTATCAGCTTTTTGAAATCACTTTACATAACCTTATAAACCAAAAATATTATGGCCTTTTAAGTGTAGGTATAATTTTATCTATCTATTATTCATCTAATGCATTAAATACATTAATTGATATTTTAAATAATTCTCACCTAATTGAAAAAGAACATAAAACATTTAAAAAAAGATTATTAGCAATTGCATTATTTTTTAAATTTTCCATATTAATTATAAGCATAGTAATATTAAGTTTTAGCGCAGAAAAAATCATTCATTTTATAAATCCTAATAATGAAAATACGCTAATTACTTTCATATTTATTTTCATAAAATGGATCTTAACTTTTTATTTTTTAATTCTTGCTATTAGTCTTATTTTCAGATATGCTCAATCGGATAAACTAAAAATTAAATTTATTAATGCAGGTACTTTAGCTACAGTTATTGTAATAATATTGTCTACTTTAAGTTTATCCTATTTTTTTGAAAATTTTTCAAATTACAATAAGATATATGGTTCCATTGGGGGTTTATTAATAACACTTATATGGATAAGGATTTGTTGTTTTATAACAGTTGTGGGCTTTGATTTGTATATGAAAGTGGGAACTAATTATAAAGGAAATCTGAACTAATTTTTTTTGAGAATCGATAAATATATATGGTCTGTTAGAATTTATAAAACAAGAACTATAGCTAGTAAGTCTTGTAGTGAGGGAAAGGTTTTATTAAATAATGAGCCAGTCAAAGCAAGTAAATCTTTAAAAAAAAAGAATATTATTTCTATAAAACAATTACCGATTTGGAGAACTTTTGAAGTTATAGATTTTCCTAAATCTAGAGTGGGAGCAGCAATATTGTTCGACTATATAAAAGAGATCACTAGTAAGAAAGATTTGGAAAAACTTCACCAATACGAACTAATATTAAAACAAAATAAAAAAACTGGAAATAAAGGAAGACCTACTAAAAAAGAAAGAAGAAGATTGAATAAAATTATTGGATAGAAACTATTAAATTATTATTTGTTTTATGTATTGTATAATAATTAAATATCACTAAAAAAACTTTATACTTTCATATTTTCGTTTAAATCTTCAAAATCATTAGGTATTTTAACTCATATAGTGTCTTTAATTTTAAAGTCAAAACTAGCTTTTGCAAAACCTTGAGCATGGTTTCCTGCACTTGAGCAAACAACCCTTTTTTTCCTTTGCTCATTTTCTAATAAAGCTATTTAATAATTTGCAACTCGAATCTTAAATGATCTCACTTCTTGCAAGTTTTCTCTTTTTAACCTGTAAGTTTGATTTTATTTAAATCTACTAAATCACATTTCACTTTATTATTTTTTTCATATTAATCATAGAATTTCTGAGAGATTTACCAATCAATTCTATAGGATGAGTTCTAATAGATTCATTTATTTTAATGAGTTCTTGATTGTCTAATTGATTTTTAGATTCATAACAATTACCAATTTGATTTTTATTTATTTTTTTGAAAAAATTATTTAGCAATGGTTTACATACCTGATCAAAAAGATAACATCCATATTCAGCTGTGTCAGAAATAACTCTATTCATTTCATGCAGTTTCTTTCTGGCTATTGTATTTGCAATCAAAGGGGTTTCGTGTAAAGATTCATAATAAGCAGAAGCATCTTTAATACCTGCATCAATCATGGTCTCATAGGCTAATTCCACTCCAGCTTTAACAAATGAAACTAAAAGCAATCCATGATCAAAATATTCTTGCTCAGAAATCTCAATCTCTGTTGCCTTAGATTTTTCAAAAGCAGTTTCTGCAGTTTGGCTTCTCCATTCTAATAAATTTTGATCATTATTATCCCAATCTTCCATCATTTTTTTCGAGAATTCACCAGATAAAATATCATCCATGTGTTTGTGAAATAAGGGCTTCATAATAGTTTTTAGTTCTTCAGAAAGCTTAAAAGACTCTATTTTAGCAGCGTTAGATAATCTATCCATCATATTGGTAATACCACCATGTTTTAAAGCTTCTGTAATTGTTTCCCATCCATATTGAATTAATTTAGATGCATAAGATGACGATATCCCTAATTCAATCATTTTATTAAAACATAAAATTGATCCTGTTTGTAAGACACCACATAAAATAGTTTGTTCTCCCATTAAATCTGATTTCACTTCAGCAATAAAAGAAGATTGTAATACACCAGCCCTATGGCCGCCGATAGCAACTGCATAAGCTTTAGCGTAATCTAAACCTTTAGAAAGTGGATCATTTTTAGAATGTACAGCAATTAGAGTTGGAACACCAAATCCTCTATTATATTCTTCTCTAACTTCACTACCAGGACATTTTGGAGCAACCATTATAACTGTAATATCTTCTCTAATTATTATTCCTTCCTCGACTATATTAAACCCGTGAGAGTAAGAAAAAATAGCATTTTCCTTCATTAATGGAACTACTTGCTCAACTACAGAAGAATGGTTTTTGTCAGGTGTCAAATTAATTACTAAATCAGCTGATGGAATCATTTGACTATAGTTACCTACCTTGAAATTATTATCCATCGAATTTTGATAAGATGCTCTTTTTTCACTAATTGCAGAATTTCTTAATGCATAAGAAATATTTAGTCCTGAATCTCTCATATTTAGGCCCTGGTTAAGGCCTTGAGATCCACAACCTACAATCACAATATTTTTATCTTTTAGTTCATTTACTCCATCGGAGAATTCGGAACTTTCCATTAATCTACACTTCCCTAATTCGATCTGCTGTTCTCTTACTGATAACTGATTAAAATAATTTTTCATTTTATATAACTTTTATTTAAAATTTCAGTGATTTTCATAGGTTCTTTAGTTACAGAAATTCTACCAGATCTTACAAATTGTAATAAACCATATGGAGCTAAGTCGTTATATAACTTTTCGGTATCTTCTCTAAAACCTGTTTTTTCAATTACAAAAAACTTGGGTGAAACAGTTACTATTTTTGCATGACTATTTTTGATAATATTTTGAATATGTCTTTCTTCAAATAGAGATTTTGATTTTACTTTATAAAGTGCAGATTCTTGAAAAATAGTTTCTTGATCTGTATGATAAAATGCAGCTATTACTTCAATTTGTTTTTCGATTTGGGAAATTACCTTTCTAATAAGATTTTCTTTTACAGTTACAACAATTACAAATCTGTATATATCATTTATTTCAGATGGGGAACTGTTAATACTATCAATATTTAAGTGTCTTTTCAAAAAAATAGCTGAAATTCTGTTTAATAAACCTATATTATTTTCTGCATAAATAGATACCGTATATTTTTCTTTATCCTTCATTTTAATTTAATCTTATATTGGAAACTGATTCTCCAGTTGGAATCATAGGAAAAACATTTTCTTCTTTTTCTACTATTACTTCTAAAAAATAGGGCTTTGTAGATTTTACCATTTTATGGATTCTTTCTTTTAAATATTCTCTTTTAGAAACTTTTGAAGATTCAATAAAATAGCCCTTTGCAATAGCTACAAAATCTGGATTAATCATTTCAGTAGATGCATATCTACTATCAAAAAACAACTGCTGCCATTGTCTTACCATTCCTAAAAAGTCGTTATTTAAAACCACTATTTTTATAGGAACTCCTGTTTGAAAAATTGTCCCTAATTCCTGTATAGTCATTTGAAATCCTCCATCCCCTATTATGGCAATCACTTCTCTGCTAGGAGCCCCCATTTTAGCACCAATTGCAGCAGGTAATGCAAATCCCATAGTCCCTAATCCTCCCGAAGTTATACTTGATTTAGATTGGTTAAATTTAGAATATCTACAAGCTACCATTTGATGTTGTCCTACATCAGTAACAATGATTGCTTCTCCATTTGTAGCGAGATTAATTTCGTTTATCACCTCCCCCATTGATAATTTTTGTTTGGATGGATAAAGATCATTTTTGATCACTTTACTGTACTCAATTTGATTTAATTCTCTAAATTTCCCTAACCATTTTTTGTGATTATTATTATTGATTTTTTGAGTTACTTTAGGGAGAGTTTGTTTAATATTTCCCAAAATAGCAACATCTGCTATAACATTCTTATCTATTTCTGCAGGATCTATTTCAAAATGTATTATTTGAGCTTGTTTTGCGTAGTAGTCTAAATTTCCAGTTACTCTATCGTCAAATCTCATACCTATAGCTAATAAAAGATCACATTCATTAGTTAAAACATTTGGACCATAATTACCATGCATGCCTACCATTCCAACGTTTAAATAGTGGTCTGTTGGTAAGGCTGAAAGACCTAAGATGGTCCAAGCAGAAGGAATTCCTGATTTTTCTATAAAATTTTTGAATTCAACCTCAGCATTTCCTAAAATTACACCTTGCCCAAATACAATAAATGGTTTTTTAGCAGAATTAATTAATTCTACAGCATTATCTATCGTATTAAGTTGGGGTTTTGGGTCTGGATTATAACTTCTTAAATTTTGATGTTTTGAGTAACTAAAATCCATTAATTCAAATTGAGCATCTTTGGTGATATCAATAAGTACTGGTCCAGGTCTTCCCGATTTAGCAATAAAAAATGCTTTAGCTAATATTTTAGGGATTTCTGAAGCTTTAGTTATTTGATAATTCCACTTGGTAATTGGTGTTGAAATTCCAATAATATCAGTTTCTTGAAAAGCATCTGAACCTAGCAAATTGGAAGCTACTTGTCCTGTAATACATACTAAAGGAGTTGAATCAATTTGTGCATCAGCTATGCCTGTAATTAAATTAGTTGCTCCTGGGCCAGATGTAGCAATAGCTACGCCTACTTTTCCTGAAGATCGAGCATAACCTTGAGCTGCATGTGTTGCTCCTTGTTCATGTCTTACCAATATATGATTTAGTTGTTCTTGATAGTAATATAGAGAATCATATACTGGCATTATGGCACCACCAGGATAGCCATAAATAATATCAACATCTTCTTCTAAAAGACACTTTATTAACGCTTCAGAACCTTGAATCTTCATTTTTTACAAATCTGTTATACAACCTAAAGAAGCAGAAGTAACACTCTTAGAATATTTATATAAAATTCCTTTTTGCACTTTTAATTCAGGTTGTTTCCAATTTAATTTTCTACTTTCTAATATTTGAGTATCAACTTCTAGTGAAATAGTATTTTTATCGGCATCAATTGAAATGAAATCTCCATCTTCGACTAAAGCAATAAGTCCTCCAACTTGTGCTTCTGGTGAGATATGCCCAACAACAAATCCGTGAGTACCTCCAGAAAATCTACCGTCTGTTATCAGAGCAACATCTTTCCCTAATCCGAGACCAACTATAGAGGCTGTAGGTTTAAGCATTTCTGGCATTCCTGGCCCACCTTTGGGTCCGACATATCTAATTACTATTACATTCCCTTTTGTTACCAACCCGTTTTTAATTCCATTATTGGCATCATTTTCAGAATTAAATACTTTTGCTTCTCCTCTAAATGTAAGACCCTCCTTTCCAGTGATTTTAGCAACTGCTCCTTCTATGGCCAAATTTCCTCTAAGAATTCTTATATGTCCAGTTCTTTTAATAGGATTAGAAATAGGTCTTATTAAATTTTGATTAGTATTTAAAAGTGAAGTATTTACAAGATTTTCATTTAAAGTTTTACCTGTAATTGTAATGCAATCACCGTCAATAAGTTCTTTTTCAATTAAATACTTAATTACAGAGCTAGTTCCTCCTATTTTATGTAAATCTTCCATCAAGTATTTTCCACTTGGTTTTAGATCTGCTAGATAAGGACTATTATCGCTTATTCTTTGAAAATCATCTAAAGAAAAATCTATTTTTGCAGTATGTGCAATGGCTAATAAGTGAAGAACTGCATTGGTTGAGCCTCCTAGAGCAGTGATCAAAACCATAGCATTTTCGAAAGATTTTTTAGAAATTATATCCATGGGTTTTAAATCTAATTTTATAAGATTCTTTATAGCTTTTCCAATTCTTTTAACATCATTAATTTTTTCATTTGATACTGCTGGTGTAGATGAGTTATTCGGTAAAGAAAAGCCCATTACTTCTATTGCAGAAGCCATAGTATTGGCAGTATACATTCCACCGCAAGCACCTGCTCCAGGACATGCTTTCTTTATAATACACTGAAATTCCTTTTCATTAATTTTACCGGAAACCTTTTCGCCCCATGCTTCAAAAGCTGATACTATATCTAATTTTTTATTATTGTGTTTACCAGAATTAATTGTTCCGCCGTAGGATAATAAACTCGGTCTATTTAACCTTAACATTGCCATAAGTGCTCCAGGCATATTCTTATCACAACCTACCACTGTAACCAAACCATCATAACTCATTCCTCCAACCACTGTTTCCATAGAGTCTGCTATAACCTCTCTAGATGGTAAAGAATATCTCATACCATCAGTACCCATCGAAATCCCGTCACTAACTCCAATAGTGTTGAAAATAAGCCCTGTTAACTGATTCTTATTAACTGATTGTTTAATATGAAGAGATAAATCATTTAGATGCATATTACAAGGATTACCTTCATAACCAGTACTCCCTATTCCAATGAAGGGTTGGTTCAATTCTTTATCAGAAAGACCAATAGCATGTAACATGGCTATTGATGCAGGTTGAGAGGGATTATTAGAAACAATATGGCTGTATTTCTTCATATTTTTGAATAATTATTTCGATGGCTGTTAACAGATCTGCCAGATGGATCATTCTTTCCAGAAAAAGAGGCGTCCCATTTCAATGCAATTTCACTACTACAAGCTACAGATGGCACAGAGGGAACTGTTTGAGCAGCTGAGTTGGATGGAAAAAAGGATTCAAAAATATTTCTGTAGTAAAACTCTTCTTTATTTAAGGGGGTATTGATAGGAAATCTTTTTTGAGCATTAATGTATAGATTATCACTCACCTCTTTATTTACTATTTTTTTCAATTCATTTATCCAATTATACCCTACACCATCAGAAAATTGTTCTTTTTGTCTCCAAGCAATTTCTTTAGGAAGAAGCTCTTCAAAAGTTTTTCTTAATATCCATTTTTCAATTTTTTTATCTGATATCATTTTGTCATTTGGATTTAAAGACATAGCTACATCTAAAAATTCTTTATCTAAAAAGGGGACCCTTCCTTCTATTCCCCAAGCAGCTAAAGATTTATTTGCTCTAAGACAATCATATTGGTGTAACTTTTTTAATTTTCTCACCGTTTCATTATGAAATTCTTCAGCATTGGGAGCCTTATGAAAATATAAATATCCACCGAAAATTTCGTCTGCACCTTCTCCAGAAATAACCATTTTTATTCCCATTGATTTAATTACTCTAGCCATTAAATACATAGGAGTTGAAGCTCTAATTGTGGTAACATCATATGTTTCTAAATGATAAATAACATCTCTTATTGCGTCTAATCCCTCTTGCACTGTGAAAACTATTTCATGATGAACTGTGCCTATGTGTTTAGATGCGTTTTTAGCAGCATACAAGTCTGGAGAATTTTTTAAACCAACTGCAAATGAGTGTAAAGTAGGCCACCAAGCACTCTTTTGATCATTGGTTTCTACTCTTTTTTCACAATATAATTTGGCAATTGCAGAAGTAATGGAAGAATCTAATCCACCTGAGAGTAGAACTCCATATGGAACATCCGACATAAGTTGTCTCTTAACAGCATTTGATAAACTTTGTTTTAGTAAGGAAATATTAGAAGACTTATTTTTAACATTATCATATTTTTCCCATTCGCATTCGTACCAACTAGTAAGTTGACTATTTGTACTTGAAAAATAATGTCCCGGTGGAAATATTTTTATTTCTTTGCAATAGCCTTCTAAAGCCTTTAATTCAGAGGCTATAAAAAAGTTTTTTTCAGAATCCCAACCCATGTAAAGAGGAATAATTCCTAAATGATCTCTCGCTATTAAGTAATTTTCTGTTTTTTCATCGTACAATGCAAATGCAAAGATCCCATTAAGATCGTTCAGAAAAGCTGTTCCTTTTTCGGTGTATAATGCTAAAATTATTTCACAGTCAGACTGTGTAGTAAAATCATAGTGTATTGATAATTTATTTTTTAGCTCTTTATGGTTGTAAATTTCTCCATTAGCAGCTAATATTAAATCTTTATTTTTTGAGTAAAGTGGCTGTTTTCCCGATCTAGGATCTACAATAGAAAGTCTCTCGTGAGATAAAATGGCTTTTTTTGAGTTGTAAATACCAGTCCAATCTGGCCCTCTATGTCTAATTTTCCTTGACATTTCTAAAACCTGATCCCTTAACTCACGAGAATTCTTTATATCAAATGCAGCTACAATTCCACACATTTAAAACCATTTTAGGATCTAAGTTAGTGTTATTAAAACACTAACAAAATGTTTTTCAAATAATTGAATAAAATGAGTTGAAATGTCTAACAAAAAATTTATATAGAGGACTGTTAACAATAAATCAAAGATTTTTGCAAACATTAATCTAAAATACAATTCAGGGTTTTAGTTAAATTTTACAGAAATGAATATAAATAAGAAAATCTAACTTTATAAGATTGAAACATTTTATAGAATTTAATAAATTTTAATATTAAAATTTTGTTATTTTGAAAATTCTATATGAGACCATTTAATAAAATTTTAAAGTCCTTTTGTTTACTATTTAGTTTTTACACTTTTAATGCTCAGAATTTTAAATCAGTTAAAATTAATTCTGTCACTCAAAGTAGAAATAACATAAATATCAATTATCAACTCAACTCAAAATGGTTTATAAAAAATAATGTTAAGCTTTACACATCTAAATTAGGTGAAAATAATTGGCAAGGCCCTCTAGAAGCTATTTCTGGAAATTGTGGCGATCGTGTAAAAAAAGGAGAAAATACGATCGTTTGGAACGTAATGAATGAGAGAGAAGAGTTTAAAGGCATGTGGAGATTTGGTATAGAGAATTCTATTACAATTAAGAAAAATATTAAGAATTTAAAATTAACTTTTGGATTACTTTCCTTGGCAAGTTTAGGTATATCAAGTTATTTTTTCAATCAATCAGAAAATTACTATAATCAATATCAGACAGCAACAACAAATGCTGCAAAAATGAGAGAAAATTCACAAGAAATGATGCAACTAGGAATATATAGTGTAGCTGCATTTTCATTATTTTTTAGTCAAAGAACTATTTTCGCAAAAAAAATTAAAAAAATTAAAAAACATCTTTAAAATTTTAATGAGTAATTATTTTGTTAAAATAATATCATTTTTTTTATTTGTAATATTATTTTGTAAATGCAATAGGGAATTCACCAACCCTTACGATTCCAGAACTGATTCTAGTATTTGGGAGCCACATAATTTAGATATTACCATAGAAGGTAACAACCAAGTAAGAATTACATGGTCACAAAATGAAGAAAGGATTGATGGATTTATTTTAAAAAATAATAATTATTCTACTTCAAACCCTGTTTTTATAAATAAAAATTTAAGAACCTATACAGACAATTCACTTTTCAATTCACAAAATTGTGGAGTTCAGTTTAATTATTCTTTAAAAGCCTATGCTGGTGAAAACTATTCTGATGAAATTATTTATGATAATTGTTTACCATCCATTCTTCCATTAATAACTACTAACCCCATTTCAAATATTACTTTAAACTCCGCTTTTTGTGGTGGGAATGTTACAAATAGTGGGAGTTCAACTGTTACGTCAAAGGGAATCTGTTGGTCAACTTTACCTAATCCAACTAATAATAATGTTAATTTCATGACAGTTTATGGTTCTGGGATGGGACCATTTACAAGTAATTTAACCAATTTAAATTCCAATACTATTTACTATGTTAGAGCATATGCAACTAATAGTTATGGTACTTCTTATGGAAATGAAGTTTCTTTTACTACACAAAACTTCTTTAGTCCAACACTAACTACTGCTGTAATTTCAAATATTTCTTCTAACAGTGTTCAAACAGGAGGTAATATTAGTAACGATGGAGGAGCTGCTGTCACACAACGAGGAGTATGTTGGTCAACTTCCCCTAATCCTACAAATGGTAATGTTAATTTTATGACAATTGATGGTTCTGGAACAGGTAATTTTATAAGTAATGTCAATAATCTAAATCCAAACACTACTTATTACTTAAGAGCCTATGCCACAAATAATGTTGGAACATCCTATGGAAATGAATTTTCTTTTACTACACAAAGTTTATTTATTCCAAATTTATCTACAGCTATAATTTCAAATATTTCTTCTAATAGTGTTGTAGCGGGTGGTAATATCTCCAATGATGGAGGTGCTGCTGTCACACAACGAGGAGTATGTTGGTCAACTTCTCCAAGTCCTACCAATAGTAATGTGAATTTCATGACTCTAGATGGTTTGGGAACAGGAAATTATCAAAGTAATGTAAACAATCTAAATCCGAATACTACTTATTACCTAAGGGCTTATGCAACAAATAGCGTTGGGACTGCCTATGGAAATGAAGTTTCATTTACTACACAAAGTCCCTCAATTCCAACAATAATTACTTCGTTAATTTCAAATATTTCTACAAGCAGTGTACAATCTGGTGGAAACATCACTAATGACGGAGGATCTCTGATTTTACAAAGAGGGGTCTGTTGGTCTACATCTCCAAATCCAACTAATAGTAATGTAAATTTTATGACCTTAGATGGTACTGGAACAGGTAACTTTATAAGTAATATTAATAATCTAAATCCTAATACAATCTATTACTTAAGAGCTTATGCAACAAATAGTGTTGGAACTGCTTATGGAAATCAACTTTCATTCACTACACAAAGCTTGTCAATACCCTCTGTATCCACTACTATTATTTCAAATATTTCTATTAATAGTGGTCAATCAGGTGGAGATGTTACTTACAATGGAGGCTCATCGGTTATTCAAAGAGGTGTATGTTGGTCTACATCTCCAAGCCCTACAATCAGTAATGTTACTAATATAACAACGGATGGTTCTGGAACAGGTACTTTTATAAGTAATGTTACTAATCTTAATCCTAATACTACTTATTACTTAAGAGCTTATGCAACAAATAGTATTGGAACTGCTTATGGAAATGAGGTTAGTTTTACTACTTTATGTAATTTACCTGTTGTAAATACGGTTTCTGTTAACGCAATATATCACTCTACACATCCAACTTTAGGAGATTCTTATAATTTAATCGCGTGTGGTGTAGTAACCGACGAAGGTACTTCTGCAATTTCACAGGTCATGATTTGGTTAAATGGTGGCGTTGGACTCGGCGCAGTAGGTGGTTATCCAGGATTAAATATCAATTTCTGTATAAATCCTCTGCAACCTCAGGGAACATATGATGTTCAAGCCTCAGCAACAAATGCATGTGGAACATCTTATGGAAGTGTTTTAACAATAACATTCTAAAGAAAATATTAACAATGATTATATAACATTCTAAAACCTTAATTAATAATACTTTCTAAGATTATTAATATTTTGTATCTTAAAAAAATTAAAAAAATTTTTAAAATTTTAATGAGTAATTATTTTGTTAAAATAATATCATTTTTTTTAGTTGTAATATTATTTTGTAAATGCAACAGGATTTATAACAACCCATATGATCCACAAACTTCATCCAATTCATGGATGCCATCAAACATAGAACTTATTGTTGATGATAGCAGTTCAGTTAGGTTAATATGGGAGCAAGAGGAATCTAGAATTGATGGTTTTATATTAACCAATAATAATTATCCAAATAATGGTCCAATAACCATTGGAAAAGACCAAACAACTTATTCAGACAACAGTTCTTTTATACTTCAAAATTGTGGTTTTGACTTTAATTATACACTTAAAGCATATGCTGGCGAAAACCAATCGGATGAAATTTATTACTCCAATTGTGCAAATACATTTGTAAGCACTATAAGTGTGTCAAATATTAGTTCAGAAAGTGCATTTTTTCAAGGGAATGTATATAGTACAAATTCTGTAGATGAAAAAGGCTTTTGCTGGAGTACAAGTACTAATCCAACAATAAATAGTAATAAAGTTAATTTAGGCAGTGGAGCCGGTGATTACAACAACCAAACTAATAATTTACAACAAAATACAACGTATTACTTAAGAGCTTTTGCTTCAACTTCTAATGAAGTTTATTATGGTAGAGAAATCGAGTTTTCAACCCTAGAAATTGTGTTACCTGTTGTAACAACTGGAAATGTAACCAATATTTCATCTAATACTGCTGAATGTGGTGGAAATGTTACTAATGACGGAAATTCAAATCAAACCACAAAAGGAGTTTGTTGGAGTAGTTCTTCTAATCCGACAGTAAATGATTACAAAACTAATGATGGAAACGGAACTGGGACATTTTCTAGTTCAATAACAAATTTATCAACAAGTTCAACTTACTACGTTCGTGCTTATGCACAAAATGAAGCTGGCACAGTCTATGGTAACGAAAAATCTTTAACTACTTTAGATCGATCTCCATGTGGATCTGCCCCTACTGAAACATTATCTTTTTTTAACACCCATGTGTATACCATATCTCCTTCAAGTGGTGCAGCTTGGCAAATTGGGACTGGTTATTCTGGCTTTGGATTGACATTAACCTCTTCATGTTATGGCGGGTATATTGAATTTCCAAGTAACATGGCAAATTACGGAAATGTTGTAATGAGGTTTTGGACAAAATCTTTAAATGCTGGCTATCCAAACAGAACACCAATTGTTACAGTTAACGGAAGTCCAATAAATACTACTATAATAAGCGGTTCTTCATCTTATGATTGGATGCAATTGGAGACTGATGTTTTTCTTGCAGGACAAAATACATTAAAGATTGAATTTACTCAAATAGGAACATACTACTCTTATTACATTGATGAAATTGAATATTTTTGTGGTATATAATGCATACCTTAATGTGTCTAATCCATTTACAATTTATTTATATGAAAAAAAACATACTCACAATTTTCGCGCTATTAATTGGTATTCTATCTTTTTCTCAAACTTTTGAGGAATATAAAAAGTCTCAAGAAAGTAAGTTTAAGAGTTTTAAAGAAAAAAGGGATCAAGAACTTAAAGAATTTATTTCTAATGAAGAAAACTGGAATTTAATAACCATTGATACCAAAGGAAATGTCAAAGAGAATATTGAAAAAACTTCTAGTCCTGATGAAGAGAAAAAAGAGGAACAAAAAACTATGGTAAAACAAGAAGAACCAAACAAAAATAAAAATGTACCAATCCCAAATTATGTAAATTTAAAAATCAAAGAAACTTCAAATAAAGATATTGATTATCACCACCCTTTAAAAAATAGTAAATTTAGATTAAGTTCTCCTTTTGGATTTAGAATCCATCCTATATATAAAACTAAAAGATTTCATAGTGGATTAGATTATGCGGCCAATAAAGGTGTTCCTATTTTTTCAATTGATAATGGAAACGTAATAAGAGCTGGGGTTGCTAGAGGCTATGGGAATTATATGGTAATAGATCATGGAAATGGTTTAAAATCTGCTTATGCTCATATGAGCGTAATGAGTGTTAAAAAAGGAGATTTAATTAAAAAAGGAGATAAGATAGGAGAAGTAGGAATGTCAGGAGCTGCAACTGGAAACCATCTACATTTTGAAATAATTAAAAACAATAAAAAAGTAAATCCAAAAACTTATATTTAGTCATGAAATTACTCTTTAAAACAGTCATATTTTTATTCATAAATAACACCTATGCTCAGTCTGGTATATTTACAGAAAGATATTATTGCTCGGGAAAAAGAATTGATAAATGTAAAGAAGACGCTATAAAAAGTTTGAAAACAAAAGCTCTTAGAGAAGCCGGTGTTTCAGAAGATATAAAATCTTATAAATCAATATCAAGATCACAGTCAAATAATGAATTTGAAAGTTATGTAAATAGTAATATTCTTACAAGTATTGGAGGATATGTTCAAAATATTGAATTTTTAGAAGAAGTAAAAAATTATGACCCTATCAAAGAACAAATGTATTTTGAATTAAAGATAAGAGCTAAAATTAAAAAATATAAATCAGTAAAAGATCCACAGTTTGTTGCTAGAGTTGAAGGTCTATTAGAAACATATAAATCTAACGATGAAGGAGATTTTGATAAAAATATTAAACTTAAAATTACTCCTCAAAGTAATTGCTATATTAAAGTATTTTATATTAATGACAGCGAAGCTCAAATATGTTATCCAATCGAAACTGAAGAAAATGTTAAGACCTACGAAGTTTTTGATAATAAAATGCACGAAGCTGGAAAGTCATTTAATGTTAATTACATAAGCCCTGAAACCAAAAAAGAATCTGAATTTGGAAATTTATTGATTGTTATTACCAAAAAAGATTATCCATACATTTATTCTACACCAGATGAAAATGGATTATATGTAAATACATTTGCAGATAAAATTTTCGATTGGTATTTAAGTATTGAACCAGAAAATAAAAATATTATTTATAAATCCTTTTCTATAAATAGATAAAACACTAAATTTAAAAATTAATTCTAATACTTAGTCAGCAATCGTTTATATTAAGTTATTGAAGTTTTAATTGCAATTTATATTTTTAAAAATATTTGGCACTATTTTTGAAGATATTGTAATAATTAATAAATAAAACATTATGAAAAAAATATTCAACTACCTTTTAATTTTAAGTATAGTATCTTTTACTTCTGAATCTTGTACTAGTAAAAAACCAATATCTAAAGTTGAAAACACTAAAAAAATTACTAAAATTCCCTGTTCAGACTTCAGAACTGATAAAAACTATTTTAGAGCATCAGCTAGTTTTAAAGGGCCTGATTTACAATTTGCCCGTGAAAATTCCGCAGCACTTTCAAGAGCGCAGCTTGCAGCAAATATCAAAGCCAATATAGAAGCTACCAACAATAGATTTGCTGAACAAAGAAATATTGGTGGAAAAGTTGAATTTACACAAAAAGCAACAGCTCAAACTGATCAAATTGTTGTTGAATCAGTTCAGTTTACAAGTATTGTTTGTGAGGAAGTCGAACAATCTTCTGACGGACAATATACAGTATACAGCGCAGTTGAAGTTAGCCAGGATGTTATTTTAAATGGTGTAGAAAAAGCTATGTCATCAGATGAAAAGCTAAGACAAGATTTTGATGCTGCACAGTACAGAAAAATTCACAATGAAAAAATTGAAGAATACAAAAATTCAAGAAATTAAATATATCTCTTTTTAATTTTTAAAAAGCCCGCAAACTTGTGGGCTTTTTTTTAATTTTATTAGGAACTTCTGTAAATAAGGCCAGTCCTTAACATTCCACCACCTCCAATTCCTATTTCTAAAAGAATTCCAAGATTATCAGATAAATAGAAATTAAACCCTTTGGCAAATCTAAAGGTGGTATTTCCTAGTAACCAGTAATTTTCTTCTAATTCAAAATCAGGATTTGTTGATTCAAAAATATAATTTGATTGTTTGTAACCAAACCCAAATATTGTATAGGGCTCATAATATTTATCTGATTTTTTAGAATTATGAAATTCAAAAAATAAACTAGCTCTGAATATACTTTTTTCAATATTCATTGAATAATTATTGAAGGAAGAAAAGCTCTCGTATTCAAAATCATAGATACATTTTGAATAATTAAAATCAAAAGAAAATCTAAAATCTTTATCATTGCCACTAACAAACTTTAATCCAATTGGAATAATTTTAGTTATAGATTCATTATATTCACTATCGAAAGTTACTTCTGAATTATAATTGCGATTAAACTGAATACCACTTTTTAAAAAACTGAAAAAGTCTACATAACTAGAAAAACTCCATTTAGGATTATTGGTTGAGTAAATATCCTTGTTAGTCTTCGTTTTTTTGCTCACAGCTTCAATTCCAAATATCCATTCTCCAGTTAAACCATCTCTATCTTTAAGTACGTCCCAAATAATTTGTTTATTATAACCCACTTTCTGATCAGGGCCTACGTCTCCATAAACCGAAATTAACGCATCTGACCAACTATAGCTAAGTTTAGATTTTACATAGATTTTAATATCGTACTTATTTTGGGTTCCAGTTAGGTTATAGTTAATATAAATTTTTTGATTTTTTTGCTCTACTGAAATTATATTTATTGTTTGAGATTTCAAACTTATAATAAGTAAAACAAATAAAAAAGAACATAAATATTTCATTTAGTTAAGTCTATCTAAAACTCCATGTTTTCCACGTGTCTTTAACTTTTGGTGAAATATTGGTGTGGGGTGTTTGCTGTAATTTCTTTTTAAGAAGAGTACTTCTGACAACCTCTTTTTCTAAATATTTTGATAATTCAAAGAAATTTACACTTCCCTTAGTTTCTTTTAATTTTTTCAATAAAAAATAGGTGAAAAATCCGTGCTGTTTTTCATCGTAAGGTAAAGATCTTTCTTCTCCAGAACTTGAAGCAAAAACAATCATATTTCCTAATGAAGTTTGTTCTTTTGGATTGATTTTAACCCCTCTTGCTGCCAACAAACCCTGATCTCTACCCCCACCGCTAAAACAAGCATCAAGAAAAATCGTTATTTTTTTCGCATTCGAATTAGCTAATTTTGAATTTAACTTCGACAGTGAAATTCCTCCAGTTGTTAAATTGATTGTACTTACATCTACTGGCAACAAATAAGGAAATTTATTGTCATCAGGTAATCCGTGACCTGCATAATAAAAAACAATTTCTGATTTAGGATCATTTTTTGCTAACCGTACTAAAAGATCAATTTCTCTATTCATCTCAGCTGATGTAGCATCATTTATTACCATTACGTGTTCTTTTTCAAAACCTAAAGTTGAAATGAGATAGTTTTTGAATGAATTGGCATCATTTCGAGCAAAAGCAACATTTACTTCCTGAGATAAATTAGTTTGCTTGCTAGTATAATCTTCGTTTCCAATAACAAGTGCATATCTATATGAATATTTTCTGTCATTTTTTGGTATTTCTCGATCAACATCTGAGCTTAAATAATCTCTTTTGATTTTAGTTTGCTTAAACTGATCACTTTGAACTACTAATTTCGAAGCATCTAGTTTTTGATGTATCTTAACACTAAAATTCCTAGAACTTCCATATTTACCATAACCCTCCTTTGCAACAACACTAAAATTTACACTTTCTTTACTGAAATTATTGGTTGCAATAAAATCAAATGGGATACGATAACTTTCACCAGGAGATAATGAACCAATACTAAAAGAATTACCGTTAAGTGGTATTACATCATTAGGACTGGCAATTTCTACAAAAATGCCATCAGTTTTACTTTGACCCGTATTTTGAATAACTAAATTTAGTTTTGCAGGATTTTTCTTTTCGAACATATCACTTCCATTCGCTGTAGAAAAAACTCCATCAACTATTTCAATTTTGGGTTCCTGAAATTGGAGGGTATTGAAACTTACTTCAATAGGATTACAATCAAGACCATTAGGCTCTTTTACATTGATTACCATATTTACTTTTCCAGTTGATAAAAATTGATTAGCTCTTATAGGAACAGACACATATTCGCTTTTTCCAGAATAAATGGTATTTATTAATTGGTTCTTTTCAATTTCCAAGCCAGTAATATTACTGGAAATTTCCACAAAAGATTTTAGCCCATAAGCAGGCCCTTCTCCAATGTTTTGTATGACAAATGACAGCGTTGCACTTTCGTAAGCGTCTAATCTACCATTGTGATCATTGTCAGAAAATTTAACAGATCCTTCTTTAACAACTAAAATTGGAGGAATTATTTTTTTTTGAATGTTAAAAGAATAGGCCTTAGATACACCAGTAATATTTTGTGATTTTGCACTTAGGAAATAAGATAATATACTTAGGATTAAAATTAGTTTTTTCATAATTCTGCTTATTAATCAAATATCTTATTTTTTTTATAAATAAAAAAGTAAAAATATACTTGAATTAGATGATAATTTACTCTTTTGGTCTATTTCTTTTATTATTTTTTAATAAATCTATTTTCTTCTTCTTTAGTTCATTTCTAACTTCTTTATCACTTGGACAAAACCAATCTTTATCATGCTTAAAACTTATTTCGTTTTCCGATAATCTAAATATTTTAAGAGAAATTTCATGTGATAAGAAAGTATCTTGAAAACCTAATTCTGAAAGAGTCATACCTACAGAATACGAAATATTTAAAAACTTATAATCTTCAAATTCAACTAAATAATTAAAATTAAACCATGCACTCTCTGAAGGCCCCAAAAGATTATTAATCTCGGAAGAATAAAATTGAGTTCTATATGTAACTCCAGCTATAATGTATCTAAATTTCATTTCACCATTCAACTGAAGAGTTTGAGAAAAAAGTTGTTTTTGATAAAATGAATTAATTCTGAAATTCTTTTTTATGGATCTGTAAGTTAAAAACGAGGATAATTTATTACTAGAAATATTCCCATTGTAAAAAAAGGAGTTTTTTTGAGAAATAAAATCAGAATAGCTGACTCCTCCATTAATTTGCCAATCGTACACTTTAATATGATTTCTTATTCTGAAACTTAGACCAAGGTCTACATTTTTATACCAAAATGAATTAAAATTTGGTGGAATAAAACTATTAGAACTTACTTGACCTAATACAGGGTCTAAATTACTCACAAAAATAGCGTTATTCCAATTTATTGACTTTTGACCAAGTTTTGTACTTATACCAAATCCTATTCTAAAATATGGATTTAGATCTCCTCTATAACCCATCCCAAACTTTAATTCATTGGTGTTAAGAGAAAGATCTCCTTCACTATTACGCCTTAACATAAATAATAAATTTAGTGTTGAATTTTCATTGTCAATTTTCTTACGATTTTTGGACTCTAATTGCATATCATAGGCTATAACTTGATTGTTAAAACTTTTAGGAAGTAACGACCAATTATGAGAATAAATAGAAGTAAATCTGTATTTATGCTCTCCAGCAAGTGAAGAATTTAAATAAATTGGGTTATTATTAAATTGGACAAATACAGGATCTTGAGATATTACTTTAAAAGTAATTAAAACAAAAATTAATATGTAAAGTGTATTTTTCAATTTTTATCTAATTAACGTTACCGTTCCTGTCATATAGAAATCTTTTTTAATCAATTTTTTACCGTGGATATTTTCATTCCCCTCCCATATACTTTCATCTTTGTATTTACCATATACTTTCCAAATATAAACGTCTTGTAAAGCATCTGATCCTTTATAATCACCATACCAATAATCAACTGGTTCCCCTTTATCGTTTAATCTTGATGACTCCCAAATTACATTTCCATAATTATCAAAAATCATCATTGTGTAGGTTTCTAAGCCGGTTCCAATTGATTTAAATCTATTTATTTTAGGATCTAAATGTCCAACATATAATGCATTTGGAACATATAAAGATTTTTCATATTTCATATTTATAGAAAGTGTATCAATATCTGATCC
>TARA_Y200000002_G_scaffold81538_1_pt1 | contig 21644 bp, 17 predicted proteins | sample TARA_Y200000002 | Tara Oceans TARA_Y200000002 (sample SAMEA2619388) | marine metagenome | biome: marine biome (ENVO:00000447); feature: surface water layer (ENVO:00002042); material: "saline water (ENVO:00002010), including plankton (ENVO:xxxxxxxx)" | depth 5 m | reverse complement strand
GAGACCGGAGGACTGGGATTCGATGCGAGCACCACGATAAGCACAGATACCATAGTGTTAGCTTATAAAATATTAATACAAGATCATCATGATAAAAATCTTTTTCAGTTTACTGATATGGCTGAAGTTTTTTCTGGAAATCTTCAAATCAAGGCAAAAAAAATTACGGTTGGTGCTCATAAAGGTAGTACACCAAAGGATCTCATTAATCAGCCAATACAAGTTGGAAAAATTGAAGATATTATCGCTGATACTGATGTTCAGATAAATAGAAGTGGACAACAAGTTACCTGTCAAAATGCTCTTATTTACCCACTAAAGGGACGTGCAGAGCTATCTGGTAATCCGCATATTTTATTTGGAGCATCATCAGTATCCGGTCATCGTATGGATCTGCTAAAAAATGAATCCTACGTCTACGGTAGTGCTGAAGATAATAAAAATGTACTAGTCGAACTACCAGCTATGCAAAACCTAGGAAATATCGAAATTAATCCACCAACTGAAAATAACGATACACGAGAAATAGAGCTAGAGAAGACTATCGTTAAATGCATGCAACTTCATATATTAGATCAGCTTGATCATACGTTATTTATTTGTAAGGACATGGTAAACGTTACTGGTACTAATTTAATTGTAGACTGTGAACGATTAGAGGTGACCGCATCGGGTAAAGGCATAACGGATTCTAAATCTGAATCAATGGATGACATGAAAATAGCTAAGATCCAAGCTGACGAAAATGTCAAAATTCAACAAGTAGATCGTATCGCTGCCGCAAATTCTGCGTTATTTTTGCCGAATGAAGGACGTATCGAGTTAGAAGGTTTTGCATCCGTTACTGATCCCGCTGGTACCGCCACAGGTCATCGTATTATTATAAATCAAGGTAATAGTAGAGCCCTAGTTGAATCTGGTGAAGGCCAGCGTGCTAAAGTTATTTTACCTGAACTTGATAAATAGCAAATTTACAAGGATAGGGTTGCGGTGCACCACAGCACTCCTTTTTATATAAGTATGCCAGAAATAAATGCTATTGATAATATCAGTACAAAAAGCTTAGTTCGTATATATGGGCAGCGAAGGGTAGTTAATGATGTCAACATCACTATTAATGCAGGAGAAATTGTTGGACTCCTTGGTCCTAATGGTGCTGGTAAAACTACTACTTTTTACATAATAGTTGGATTAGTTTCACCAACAAGTGGGGATGTATATTTAAATGAGAATAAGTTATCCGATTTACCAATGCACAAGCGTGCGCGTATGGGAATGGCTTATCTACCTCAAGAACCTTCGGTTTTTCGTAAGATGACTGTTGAGCAAAATATTAGGGCTGTCGCAGAAACCCTTCCACTTAATAAATCGCAGAAAAATGAATGCGTAGAAGAGCATTTAAATGAACTTGGATTAGAGCGTTTAGCTAAGCAAAAAGCATATACTTTGAGTGGAGGTGAAAGGCGTCGATTAGAAATTTCTCGCGCCCTAGTAGCAAAACCTAAGTTCCTTTTAATGGACGAACCGTTCAGTGGAGTAGATCCAATAAGTGTGAGCGAAGTTCAAGACATTATCATTCAATTAAAAAAAAGAGCTATTGGCGTACTCATTACAGATCATAATGTCAGGGAAACATTACGCATAGTTGATCGAGCATATTTACTTCATGAGGGATCAATTTTGAGCAGTGGTACTAGTGAATTTTTGATTAATGACGCAAAGAGTCGCGAGTTTTATCTAGGCAATAATTTTAATCTTTGAACTAAGAAACAATGTCTAAACAAAAAAATTCCCCCAAGTTTGTTGAGGCAGTTCCTGTTATAGATTTTTTCAATTCCTTTAAGGATCCATTAAACCTGGAGCTAGTAGCAGGAAAGGATGGCATGGATAAAACTATTAGAGAACGTAGCTTGAATCGTCCAGCATTAGCTATCACAGGATACTTTAATTATTTCGCATCTAAACGCATCCAGCTTTTTGGAGCTGGTGAAATGGGTTATTTACGTGATCTTGATGAAGACCGTGAAGTATCTGTTCTGACAGATATTATGAAACGTAAGGTGCCCTGTATATTAATTTCTCGCAATTTGGCACCTTCAAAAATAATGCGCCAATTAGCCGACAAATATTCTATACCGCTTATTCGTTCTTCCCTAAAGTCCAAAACATTAACTACTGAAGCAACTTTATTACTCGAAGAGCGTTTTGCTCCAAGTACACAAATCCACGGTACACTTTTAGATATACGTGGAGTTGGTACCATGATTTGTGGCGAAAGCGGGGTTGGTAAAAGTGAGTGTGCATTGGCGCTTATTGAGCGCGGACATAGCTTAGTTGCAGACGATTTGACGCACGTTAAGCGCTTGAGCGATCGTGAGTTAATAGGCACTTCATCCGAATTAAGTCGTGGCTATATGGAATGCCGAGGACTTGGTATAATTAATATCGCAGACCTGTTTGGTGTACGCTCGCTTCGTTTAAATAAAAGAATAGATATGGTAATTAACTTTAAAGCTTGGACATCTGGCATGCATGAAGAGCGAACTGGCCTTGAAGAGAGTTTTATGGACATTTTGAATATTAAGGTACCTATGATGGAAATACCGGTTCGCCCTGGTCGTGATATGGCTCGCTTAGCAGAAGTTGCAGCTATGGTACACGCCCTTAAAATAATGGGTCACGATTCAGCAAATGAATTCAATGACAGACTCATTGATCATATGGCTAATAATGAAAAATAATTTATTCAACTACTCCGGTTTTGGTTCATTTTATGATGCACTGAGTACTAACTTGAATTACGGAAATTGCTTTAAAACAGCTACTAATAAAACAAGTACTAATTGTAACAGGATCGAAAATATTGTGTAAAAAAATTATAATTATAAATTGTTAATAACTTGTGCAGAAGTTGAACTTGCAAAGACCAATTAGCATGCACTTTTTATAGAAATCACTTTTACTTTATTATTCATTTTATATTTTTTTATCATATAGCTCCTTTTTAAATTTATTGTTATTTCTACTTTTTTTATTACGTAAACATATAGTATACAAACACTTAAGCTATTAGTATTAGTAATATAAGCTGTTCAACTATTAAAAGTATAGTATATTTTACTTATTTTACTCAATTACATCCTTTATTTCATTCATTGTTACATATTTGTTTCTTTAACTGTGAATAATTAATTCTTTCTATTTCTTAACATGCCTAATTCGTCATCAAGTCTCAATCTATGGGACGGTATAACTCGTGAATTAAAGTTACTCTTCCCCGAAGATCTTTACGGGATGTGGTTTCGTGAATTGCGTTGTGTTAACCAGTCAGATGACAAGCTCGTACTTGAAGCTCCAAATGAGTTCAATGCCATATGGATTGAGAGCAATTATTTAGACGTAATTACTCAACAAGCACGAGCGCACGCTGGTACTGCAATTACAGTTACTGTACAAGCGGAAGCTAGCAGCACGACTACACCTTCCAATAATAGATTAGATGAAAGCAAATCTTTCAGCCAATCGGGATCGAATAATCGAAATGATGCGGATAGAAGAAATACTGGCATAGCTGGTAAGACCCATAACCGCATACTTATTAATCCACGTAATACTTTCCAAAATTTCGTGATTGGTTCCGGTAATCAATTGGCACATGCGGCTAGCATTGCAGTAGCCAATGCTCCTGGTCGTGCGTACAATCCACTATTTGTATACGGAGAAACTGGACTGGGCAAAACTCATTTAATGCATGCAGTTGCACACCAAATGTTGACTAACAATCCTGATGCTAGAATTGCATATGTATCAACCGAGAAGTTCACTAATGAATTTATTCATGCTATTAGGGAAAATAAGTTAGCAAAATTCCGTAAGTACTATCGCACCGTGGACGCACTTCTAGTGGATGATATACATTTCCTTTCTGGAAAAGAGAGCACTCAGGAGGAGTTTTTCCACACATTTAACGATTTATTTGAATCGGGTCGGCAAATATTTCTAGCTAGTGATCGCCCAGCCAATGAAATTGAGCGCTTAGAAAATCGGCTTATCTCTCGCTTCCAATGGGGATTAGTAACTGACATACAGCCACCTGACTTTGAAACAAGAGTTGCTATTTTACGTAAAAAGGCTGCAGCAGCAGAACTCATTATGAGTGATGAAATAATGGAATTTTTGGCAGAAAGAGTCTCTCGAAATGTACGCCGAATGGAAGGTGCATTAACGCGTATAGCCAGCTATAAGAACTTAATTAACCGAGAGCTAGACTTAGAGGCAGTTGAACGATTAATAAGTGATTTATTACATGAAGAAGCAGCAAGCATCGTAACGGTGGAGCAAATACAAAAAAAGGTAGCTGACTATTACCAGATCCGTGTCAGTGAATTAATCGGTCGTCGTCGCACAAGTCAGATTGTATTTCCAAGGCAAGTAGCCATGTATATAAGTCGCACTTTGACAAGTGACCCTCTAAAATTAATAGGAGATGCTTATGGAGGTCGCGATCATGGAACTGTTATTCATGCCTGTAAACAGGTGGAAAACATGATGGATCAAGATAATACAATCAAGCGTGCGGTCGATTACCTGATCAATCAACTTTCCCATAACCGCAGTTAGTAATACCTGCCTAAGATTTAAGTGTGTATTTAGGAATTTTACCTATACAATTAAATGGATATTACAGAGTCACAAAAATCAACGATAGCAGATTGGGTCAAAAGAGGGGAGACCATCGCTATTATTCAACGTAGACTTCGAGAAGAAATGGAGCTGTCTTTGACATACATGGACGTACGCTTTTTAGTTGATGATTTAAATCTAGTTTATTCTGAGCCAGAAGAAATTTGCGAAATAGAAGAAGAAAGTGCAGTCAATGAAGAGCCAATACAGGAAAGTGATTCAATAGAAGAGCCAGAATTGGTTAGTAGCGTAGAGGTGAATGTTGACCCTGTTACACCACCAGGAGCTCTTGTATGCGGGACGGTTAACTTTAGTGATGGCAAGCAAATGGCTTGGCAGTTGAGCGCTGCAGGTCAATTAGGGCTAGTTCCTGGCGATGATCCTGATTATAGGCCCAATCCCGAAGATTTGCAGGAGTTTCAATCTCAATTACAGCAAGTACTACAAAAACACGGCTACTAGTAAACTAGATTGTAGCTACGTCGCCTGTTTTTACTTCGTAGCAGTATGTATAGCTACAATAGAGAAAGTATGCCCACTTGACTCAACGTCCTCAAACCCAGACTGCAATATCTGGGCAGAGAGCTCCGTTTTAGTCGGAAAACTTTCTATTGTACCCGCTAAGTAATCATACGCATCTTTTTTACCAGTGGCTAAGGCAGCAACTGATGGAAGTATATACTTCAGGTAAGTATAATAAATTGGTCGAAACCATCTATCTGGCTGAGAGAACTCTAAAATGAATAATTTACCACCCGGAACTAATATTCGATTTATTTCACGCAATCCGCGCTGCCGATCTTCAAAATTTCTTACACCAAAGGATATTGTAACTGCGTCAATACTTTCATCTGCTATGGGCAAACTCATGCAGTCGCCATAAGTAAATACTAAATTGGATCCAATTGTTCTAGCTGCTTTTTTGCGTTTCGCTACCTCTAGCATCGGTTCGCAAAAATCCATAGCCACAATCGTGGAAGTACTACCTAAGCAGCTAAGAAGTTTAAATGCTACATCACCACTACCAGTGGCTAGATCAACTACATTTTGCGGTTTGTGCAATTGTACACGTTTAATTAGTACACTTCTCCAATAATAATCGATACCACCACTCAATAAATGATTGGCAACATCATATCTACCGGAAATACCTGCAAACATCTTGTTTACTGCAACACCTTTAGGCATAAATAAAATACTGTTGACGAATAAAATAACTGTAATTTTGCAATGAAATTGAAAAATTATATTCAAAAGTAATCACTTCTTATAAAGTGACGCAATTTCGGTACTCCTAGCCACCCAATTTTTGAGTTCCTCTGCTGGATTGTCGACAGTTAGCCTCCCAACTTTAAATACTGTCTGACTAGTATTAAGATTTATTTCATTTAATCCCTCTTTGAAATTACTAAATTTATTATTACAAATCTCGTGAATGGATTGACCGGTTTGTTGCGCTTCAGAAATAAGTGCTGATACAGCGAGCGGCATAAATTCTAAGCAGTAACCGTGCATTGCCTCAAAATCTGCAGAAAAACGTTTTAACTCTGATATCATACTTACGGTGATAGTTTAGCAAATTAAGTAGATAAAGCGAATTGGTACCCAAAAATAAACCACTAAAAGTTAATAAAAATAGAATAAAAATGTAACCTAGTACAATAAATAATGTGCAGCCAAAAAGAACATACGAAGCTAAAAGAGATAAAATAACCGATTATTTTGATGACTAATGTCTTTCACGTTTGACAGTAATTTCTGTATAGAATTATCAATTAAGTAGTTAAAATTATCCACTGCTTAACTAAAGCAAAAACCAAAGACTATTATATATCCGAGCATGTCCAATAACCTTACTAAACGTGATATCGTACTAGACATTTACGATAAAACAGATTTCCCGCAAAAAGATGTACGTGCTACAGTGCAATTAACACTAGATGCGATTTCTGCCGCACTTAGTGAAGGTCGTAATGTTGAACTGAGAAATTTCGGTGTTTTTGAAGTTCAAGTACGCAAATCACGTATTGGTCGTAATCCGAACAAACCAGAAACTGATGTGCTAATTCCAACCCGAGCAGTCATAAAATTTAAAGCAGGAAAAGAGTTAAAGGCTCAGTTAAAGGAGATAGATGTAGACTCGCTCTAAGATCTTGAATGAAATTTTACCAACTTATTGTAACCATAAGAAGCTTTAGCTTACTGGCATTGCATAGGTGTTAGTTCTATGCAGTTTACTACTCTCCCAGGTTTTCGTGATTTCTATCCAGATCTGTGTTCCCGCAAAGTACATATCTTTGATACATGGCGTAAGTCAGCTCAAAGTTTTAACTTCCTTGAATACGATGCTCCTATTCTAGAGCCACTAGATCTTTATATTGAAAAATCAGGTAGTGAAATAACCGGACAATTGTTTAACTTTCAAGATCGTGGTGATCGGTCCGTGGCACTACGCCCGGAATTAACTCCATCGTTAGCTAGAATGGTTGGTGCTAAAGCTAACAGCCTCAAACGTCCTATTAAGTGGTTCAATATTGGAGAAAACTTTAGGTATGAACGTCCACAAAAAGGAAGGCTTCGATCATTTTATCAATTTAATGCTGATATTTTTGGGGAGTCTGGACCTGCAGCAGATGCAGAACTTATATCGCTATTGGGTAATACTCTACAAGCTTTTGGTCTTAAAGATAGTGACTTCACTATTAGGCTAAGTGATAGAGATATATGGCTTTTAATATTATCGTCTGAAGGTATTCATGGAGCAGATGCTACTTTAGTCCTTGGTATTATAGACAAGATGGAGCGATCCGACCGAAGCCAAAGCATAAAACTATTAAGTGACGTTCTCAATAATGGAGCAGAGGACTTTATGCTCATGATTGAAAAAATAATGAGCATACGCGATTTTGCATCACTACGTGACTTGCTACTAAACCTGAAACTAGACTCAGTAAGAGCCGAACAAGCAAAGCTACGAATCAGTCAATGGGATGATTTATTATCTTTATTAAGCAATACATGCGTTTCTAATAGCTTACAAATAGACTTAAGTATTGTACGCGGCTTAGCATATTATACAGGCTTTGTATTTGAGGCATTTGAATCTGGCGGTAAGGGAAGAGCACTTGCGGGTGGAGGACGTTATGACTCGCTAGTACAAAAACTTGGCGGGCCTGAAATGCCAGCTACTGGATTTGCGATGGGGGATGTTACCCTGTCTAATTTATTAGAAGATAGCGATTTATTAGATGATATATGCGTCAAGTCGCCTGACTTCATTGTTATTATTGCAGCCAGTGATATCAGCAATGAAGCACTTAAAGACACAACTATGCTTCGCTGCTTAGGGTATAGCGTAGAGTATCCACTCAAGTTAAGTTCCGTTAGTAAGCAACTTAAAGAGGCCAATCGTGTTGGTGCTACCATAGCGCTCATTTACGGAACTGAAAATCAAATCTCGAACAATGTTATCGTTCGCGATCTGAAGAATAAAGTAGAGCATGTATTTGCCAGGGAATTACTATCAGAACTACCAAAGGATTGGTTAGCTAATGGTATTACTGCAAAGTAAGTTCATCATGCAATTAAATGGAGTCGATTAACTACTACTTTCAATAAACAAGAGGGTTGGCATGATGATAGCTATACTAATGGTTAGTATTGTTTTATCTTTCTAGTCCCTTTTATTTCTAGCATGTCCAAAAATATCGGCTTTATTTCTACTCGTTTTGCTGGTTCAGATGGTGTTTCGCTAGAAAGTGCTAAATGGGCAGAAGTATTATGGGACGACGCGCACGTAAGTTATTGGTATAGTGGCCGCAATGACCGTGATACAGCTTGCAGTTACTGCATCCCAGAAGCTTATTTTGGTCATCCCGAAAATATATGGATTAACGATAGGATATGGGGGCACACGCTCCGTGATCCTAAGGTAACCGATCGCATTCATGCGCTAGCAAAATATTTAAAGCAGACATTATATGCATTCGTAGACTTCTATAAGATTGATATACTAATACCTCAAAATGTACTAGCGATTCCCATGCACGTTCCACTTGGTATAGCAGTAACAGAGTTCTTAGCAGAGACGCAAATGCCTGCGATAGCACATCAACACGACTTTTATTGGGAACGCTCTCGGTTTTCTGTTGGTGCAGTTAAGGATTACTTAGATATGGCATTCCCACCGAGCTTACCAAACCTGCACCACATATGTATCAACCAAGCAGCTATTGAACAATTAGGCCTACGTAAGGGCGTTACTGCATCGTTGATGCCAAATGTATTTGATTTTGATAACCCCCCTAAGCAATCTGTAGACTCTTACACGGCTGACATACGTAAGGAGATTGGTATCGATAATGATGATATTCTTATATTACAACCAACTCGTATAGTTCCAAGAAAAGGCATTGAGCATGCAATCAAGCTAGTAGGTATGCTTAATGATGATCGATTTAAATTAGTGATATCACACGATGCTGGTGACGAAGGTTTAGACTATAAATATCAGTTAATGGAGCTAGCCGAGCAGGAAGGAGTGGACTTACGTTTTTTTGCAGCTCGTATTGGTGAAGCTAGGCAAATCGATCATGATGGTAAAAAGGTATATACTCTTTGGGATATCTACCAACATGCAGATCTAATGACCTACCCAAGCACCTATGAAGGTTTCGGAAATGCCCTTCTTGAAGCAATCTATTTTCGAGTGCCAGTTATCATAAATCGCTATTCAATATACGTTCAGGATATAGAGCCAAAAGGCTTTAAATTACTTGAAATGGATGGCTTCATTACGCCGCAACTTGTAAAACTCGTAAGACGCATAGTCGATGACCCATCGTATAAAGAATCTATCGTTGAGCACAACTATTCGGTAGCTAAGAAATACTACAGCTACACTGTATTGCGACGTTTATTGCGACAACATATCGCCCAACTAACTGGAGATGCTCCAGATGAGTTTCTGCCTAAACGCGAAAGAGGGGAGCATAATTAATATGATTAGATCGGTTTCAAGAGAACAACTACAACGCGTACGACGTCATTTTATTCATCTTTATGGTGGGCGCTCAGAGCAATTGATAGAGCGTTTTTGTATGATGTTAGGTCGATATGGACTTGAGGATGTCGCGGTACCTACATCGAGTATTTGGGATGAACACGATACGATTTTAATAAGCTATGCAGACTCATTGCAGGATGATTCAATTGGTAAACCATTAAGCGCGCTTCATTCGTTCGCTAACCAACACCTGAAAGGAGCTATACGCACAGTACACCTACTTCCATTTTGCCCATGGTCTTCAGACGATGGTTTTTCAGTCATCGATTATCGTAAAGTAGATGTTGATTCTGGTGACTGGGAAGACATTGAACAAATTGGTGGAGATTTTAATTTGATGTTTGATTTAGTTTTAAATCATTGTTCATCCGAGAGTTCTTGGTTTAGCGATTATATTGCAGGGATAGAACCTGCTAGGCACTATTTCATAGAAGCTAATCCTGAACTAGATTACTCTCTTGTAGTCAGACCAAGAACAAGCCCTTTGCTAACGAAGACCCGAACGCGAACTGGGGAATCTCACGTATGGACTACCTTTTCATCTGATCAGATTGACCTAAATTGGCAAAACCCAGAAGTCTTATTTGAATTTATTGATATCCTCATGCTATATATTTCAAAGGGCATGCGAATCGTAAGATTAGATGCGGTGGCCTTTTTGTGGAAAAATATAAGTGGAAAGTCTATACACGAACCAGAAACGCACGAGATCGTTTGCCTACTTCGCGACATATTAGAAATCATTGCTCCACAAACAATTCTTCTAACTGAAACTAATGTACCACATGCAGAAAATATTAGTTATTTTGGCCAAGGAGATGAGGCGCAAATGGTGTATCAATTTAGTCTCCCACCATTGCTTATGCATGGTCTAGCTACTGGAAATGCTACATTCTTAACCAAATGGGCATATGAATTAAAGCCTCCGCCGGACGGATGTACATTTTTTAACTTTACAGCTAGTCATGATGGCATCGGGGTTCGCCCAATAGAAGGATTATTACCAAAGCCAGAAACAGATAGTTTAATTAAGCATGTTGAGTCTTCTGGCGGTAAGATTAGTTGGCGAACAATGCCTGATGGTACGGAACAACCATATGAACTCAACATCACCTACTACTCTGCATTAACTATACAAAATAACCCGCAATTAGGCGCACAACGTTTTTTGTGTTCTCAAGCAATTATGTTATCTTTACGAGGAATTCCAGGGATATATATCCATAGCTTAACTGCGAGTTTAAATGATTTACAAGCGGCTAAAGAGAGTGGGATTAACCGCCGAATAAATCGACATAAATGGAAGCTTTCTGAGTTAGAAGTACATCTAAAAGATCCTATTTCAAAACTAGTCTTTGACTCATACATACAAATGTTGAGACGTAGGTCAAACCACCCAGCATTTCACCCAGATGCATCTCAAAAGGTATTTAATGTAAGCCCCAATTTATTTGTCCATAATAGGACCTCTGTTAGTAAGGATGAGGTAATGCTCTGCATTTATAACTTTTCAAATTCACCAGTAAATATCGATGCTGCATTTGTATCTGAACAACTCGGTAATGCTCCTAACTACTACGAGGTAATTTCTGCGCGACTAATTAGTCGACAATCTTTCAATACCTCGCTGGAGCCCTATCAATCGCTATGGCTAGTAGCACGCAGTCAATTACATTCCAAATAAGCAGTCCTATCAAGCATTGTATTTGTTGGGCCTTGGTAAAAAGTTCGCCATCACTAAAGGAACAACTAAGAGTACAGAACCGAACAAATACGCTGATTTTGAGCCAAAGCTAAAGTATGCTAGAGCTGCTACTAATGGACCAATTGCGCGAGCTAGGGAGCCCGCTGAGCGATATACTCCAAGCGCCTGACCTTGGATACTTTCCGGAGCGTACAGTGATACGAGTGAGCTCAAACTTGGTGTAACTAAGGCCACTGCAAAAGACATACATATTAACGATGTTAAAAAATAAATAAGACTCGTTGAGTAAGCTAATCCAAAAAATGCAAATAAACCACACGCCAATCCTATTTGAGCTAGCATTTTTTCTAAGCCTCTTCCTGACAACTTACGGACTATACCACCCTGGACTATGATCATAACAGTCCCTATGAAAACAAATAACATACCGTTATTAATGGGACTAAATAAGAAACGTTCGACTGCTAGAAAAGTTAGTGTAAATTCCATACCACTAAAAGCTAACATGAAGAAAAGATAAGTGCTGGTTGCTTGCTTAGTTGCTCGGCAAGGGCTTTTAAATCTATCTACTATTGAGATATTTTTATTTTCTACATTTATCAAGCGTTTGTGCGCAGGAAGCGTTTCTTTAAATGCTACCGATACCCAGACTAAATTTATAACGGATAAACCAAAACTAATCATAGCTGGGACGGAGAATGGATTGATTCCATATCGAGATAATTGCGGCATATAATCCAGCAAATTTACGGTTGCACTTATTCCTCCAATTGCTGGACCAATAATAAAGCCTAACCCAAAAGCGATACCAATAAGAGCCATACCACTGGAACGTTTGGAAGCGCTTGTTACATCTGCAACTACAGCCGTTGCTACTGATAAGTTACCACCCATTACGCCACCTATTAAACGTGCAAGAACTAGAATCCAAAAAGATGCAGCAAAAAACCAGGCTACATAACTAAGTGCTAATCCTAAAATAGTAATAATGAGCACCTTACGCCTACCGACTCGGTCTGAATAGGAACCCCAGAGTGGGGCACATACGAATTGTAACAATGAGTAAAGCGAACCGAGTACACCTCCAAATAATACAGAAGTCATAAATTTTGGGTCCGCTGCACCGTTATTTTCCGCCCAATAAAAAAGCGGAGATATACAGCGACCTAAAAGACTAGTACTATTTGCGCCGTCTGGAAGATAGTATTCCAGCATGGCTGGAAATAGTGGGAATATAATAGAAAATCCTACAAGATCGAGAAACAGTGTCATAAAGACAATGCCCAGAGCCTTATTATTAGGCGAATCTAATAGTTTACTACTACGCATACCAATATACAATTATCAGAGTATTTATTTAAAGAAGCAAATCGTGCTACGACAAAAAAACATTATATGCTTCAGCAATAATGCATACTATCACTTAGACTACTTATCGGTGCCAAACTTTTCGCATAGTGCATGATAAACATTGCCAGGAACTAAATCAGTTTTGCGGTTTGTAAATGCATGTACTTGTTTAATAAGTGAGGAACTAGTAAAAAAGTACTTCTCGTTAGGCATTAAAAAGACAGTCTCTACTCTTTCATCTAAATGACGATTCATTTGAGCCATTTGAAACTCATGCTCAAAATCAGATACTGCACGCATACCACGAATCAGCGCAACAGCATTGAGTTCTACAGCTAAATCAACAATCAAACCGTCAAAGGAAACAACACTTATATTTGGACGATTTATTATGTTTTCATTAATCAAATGCACGCGCTGTTCTGCAGTAAATAGAGTTGATTTTCCTGCATTTTTCGCAACAGCAATGACAACTTTATCAAAAATACGACGTGCTCGATTGATGACATCAAGATGCCCATTTGTGATCGGATCAAATGATCCAGGATAGATAGCTGTTTTCATTACTAACGTAATAAAGCTTATACAAAGAATTGAAGTCGACTCAATTTAACAATATTAAAAAATTGAAATAGAACGACAACATATTGTGCCGCCAATAAACTATATTGGTAAATCGATTATTTTCCAGTTTTGGCTAGTTTTCGCCTAACATTATGGTCGAGTTCACGCTTGCGCATACGAAGAAACCTAGGCGTTGCTTCGACCAACTCATCTGGAGCAATGTACTCAATTGCACGCTCTAGTGAAAAAGTGACGGGTGGAGCTAATTGTATGCCTTTATCTGAACCAGACGCGCGCATATTGTCTAACTGTTTCGCTTTTGCTGGATTAACTGGCATGTCTTCTTGTCGTGGATTTTCTCCGACTATCATGCCTGCGTATACTTCTTCACTAGGAGCAATAAATAGCTTTCCTCGTGTCTGAATATTATCAAGCGCATAGGGCATAGCCTTGCCTAATTCCATGCTAACTAAAGTACCAGTCAATCGGGTCGTAATTTCGCCACAAAAAAGTCGATATTCTAGAAAAGAATGACTCATTACGCCGTGACCCGAAGTCATCGTCACTAAGTCACTCTCAAAGCCTATTAAGCCACGTGTGGGCACCTCAGCTTCAACAGTTACTCCCGCGTTATGATGTTCCATATGGGTTACTTTACCTTTTCTTTTGGCTATGTTCTCCATAATTCCTCCTAGATGCTCTTCCGGAGTTTCCACCCAAACTTGCTCAAATGGCTCATGCCGCTTACCATCAATTTCTTTATACAGTACAGTAGGGCGGGAGACGAGTACCTCAAATCCTTCCCGGCGCATCGTTTCTACGAGTACTGCTATTTGCATGGCTCCACGTGCATTAACTAGAAAAGTTGTACCCTTATCTGTGTCTTCAACAGAAATAGATATATTGGATTGGGTTTCACGCGTTAGTCGTTCGCGTATCTGACGTGAGGTAACTTTTTTTCCATCTTTACCTGCGAGGGGCCCATTATTAACGGAAAACTCCATTTGTACAGTAGCTGGATCTAGTTCGATAAATGGTAGCGGCTCCGCATTTTCATCTGCCGTTAGTGTGTCACCTATATCCACGTCGTCAAATCCAGCTAGTCCAACAATGTCCCCGGCAACTGCATTAGAAACATCATCTGTCGCCAGACCAGAGAAGGTCTTCATTTTTGTAATTTTAACTCTCTGCTTACGACCATCTTTACGCAAAGTAAATACAGCTTGTCCTTGATCGACTGTACCTGAAAGGATCCTACCTATCGCCATTCGCCCCACGTAGTCATCCCAATCAATGTTGGAAACTAACATACGAAAGGAGCCATCCTCAACTACGGGTGGTGGGATTCGATCAATAATAGTCTTAAACAAGTCATCCATGTTTTCACGAGGGCCATCTACTTTTAGATCAGCAAATCCCATCTTAGCAGATGCATACAAGAAAGGCGCGTTAAACTGGTCATCATCAGCCTCGAGGTCCAAAAATAGCTCGAGCACTTTATCATGTACCCAGTCTGGCCTAGAAGTATCACGATCTATCTTATTGATGACACATATTGTCTTTAAGCCAGCATCCAGTGCCTTACGTAGCACCCACCTAGTCTGTGCCTGCGGCCCTCCGACCGCATCCGTCAATAAAAGAACTCCATCTACCATCTTCATAACTCGTTCTACCTCAGCTCCAAAATCCGCATGCCCTGGAGTGTCTACTATGTTAATAGTATACTCGACACCATCATCAGGATGAACCCATTTTACTGCTGTATTTTTAGCTTTTATTGTAATTCCCTTTTCACGCTCCAAATCCATAGAGTCCATAGCGCGCTCCTGAACTTTTTGATTCTCACGAAAAGTACCTGCTTGGTCTAATAAGCAATCAACTAGCGTTGTTTTGCCGTGGTCCACATGGGCTATAATGGCAATATTACGTATTTGTTTAGCAATCATTGTATATGGTCGAATTAATTAGCGCGCGATCACGCCTTTACAAGTCATCGAAGTCAATCGTAATGATTGTGTAGTAATTGTATAAGAACCAACAAAGAATGGATAATTAGATATTGTACTCTTTTCCTGGAACCAAATTCAATATATTAGCTTTAGGTAGTTCTTGTTCCAAGTATTCCTGAAACCATTGCCGTGCAATTTCCTCACCATGATTTAGCACAATAACGCGTGCTGAAGATTTTATTGCGTAGTTAGCCAGTTCGTCGCGGTCTGCGTGACCACTTAAATCAAATTGATCTACGGAAGCTTGAATTTTGGCACGATAATCGAGTGCATGAAAATAAAAGTAATCCATGTTCTTAGTTCCGAGTAATTCACCGCCTGGAGTATCTGGATCACAATATCCTACAAAACATACACCGTTGTGCTTATGTGCCAGCATTGCTGCCGCAAGTTTATACGATGGAGTATGTTGCACCATCATTCCGCTACTAACAATATAAATACCTTTATTAGATAGATCGCGACCGGGACGAAGATTAAACTCTAGGTTCTTCACTCCCATGTGGTCGAGAATACGAATATCGAAATCTATTAAATTGGATTTTTTACGAATTTTATCAAAATAGTTACAAAGGTCCATTCCCAGTCCTGCAGCGACTATGGGGCAGCGAGCTAGTTTTCCTGCGCTGCGTGCATTGTATACTATTTTCAAAACCTCTTGCATACGACCTAACGCAAAGACAGGAATCAAACAACTGCCACCCCGTGCTAAAATTTCATTCATTTTAAGTACGAATCGATCCACTTCAGTACTTCTGGATGTACCTTCAGCCCGTGAATGAGCTCCTCTAGTTGTTTCCAGTATTAGCGTGTCAATGGGAGGCTTTGGCAATTTCGCACCAGCAAGTGTAAGCTGATTATCGAACAAAATATCTCCCGAAAACACTATTCGCCTATGCTTGTAGACAAGTTCTACCGCTGCAGCACCGACTACATGACCGGCAGGATGTAAAATTACTTCAATATTTTCGCCATTCTTATAATAAATTTCACCGCTACTATATCTTTGCGCCACAAGCTGTTTGTTAACATGTGATATATCACGATGAAGAAAGAGCGGATAGTCTACTATGCCGTGCTCCTCACGCTGCCGCTTCATAACATTTATCGAATTTCGTAGCATTCTAGGGGCTAATGAAACGTTAGGAATACTAGTAATTATCGGGGCATGTGGATGTAAGGCTGCAATAACCGGTAAAGACCCTAAATGATCTAAATGGCAGTGTGTTACTATTATTAAGTCCAGGTTATCGACACCCAATAAATTATAATTAGGTAGTGCCTGTTTGCCTATCATTTTAGGATGCAAGCCACAATCGACTAAAATGTTAAAAGGACCAATTTTTACAAAATGTGAATTTGCACCGATACCACCACTCGCATTTAAATCCGTAATTTTCATTCTGATGGCTCACTCGCCCCAGGTAATGTATTTGGTATATTCATATCAAATCGTGGAATACGCACAAATATAGGAATGCCCTGTTCATCTATACCATGAAAAGATCCCTCCGCGCTGCTATTACAATCACTGGTATGGTAACTGTTATAGCTAAACTTTTCTCCGGGCTTAAGGTTAGGCTCATTGCCCACGATGCCCGCACCTTCAATAACTTTTTGGGTACCTGCTTGTTCACTGATGACCCATCGTCTACCTTTGAGAGTAACCGTAGTATTGGAGAGATTTATTATAGTAATGAAGTAAATAAAGGCGTGTGGCGCATCTATAGGTAGATTGCCCGTGTCATGTACATATACGATACGATCAATTTTTACCTGTAATCCAGGAAGCTCTGTACTTAAATCAGCCAATTTTAATAAAATTTAAGGTTATATTGCTTATTCTAGTAACACAAATTAGGTATATTAAAAATAGTATTAGAAAATAGCAACTTTGTGAATTTATTGTACACATTTTAGTAAGTTAGCATCGCCATCACTATAAAAAGCGTTTTTACCTGCATTTGTATTTAACAATGAGTGACTTCTTGAAGCATGAATGCGGCATTGCTATGGTCCGCCTCTTAAAACCCCTGAGCTATTATCAGGAGAAGTATGGCACTCCTATATATGGCTTCAATCAATTGTTCTTGTTAATGGAAAAGCAGCACAACCGTGGTCAAGATGGAGCGGGAATTGGTTGCGTAAAACTAAACATGCCAGCAGGGCAGTCTTATATGGCGCGTGAGCGCAGCATACAATCCAACTCATTATCACGAATTTTCCAGGAACAATTAAAAGATTATACGAATAAATTAGAGAGTGGAACTATTCACCCAGAATTTGTTTCTACCGTAAAAGAGAACTTTGCATTTGGAGGTGAAGCCCTTCTAGGGCATCTACGTTATGGAACTTCAGGGGTCTATTCGACTCAGAGCTGTCATCCGTACGTACGCCAGTCCAATTGGCCGACCAAGAGCTTAATGCTCGCAGGTAATTTTACTATTACAAACGAGAAGGAATTAAATGAATCATTGATCGATCGTGGCCAACACCCAGTCTTTGGTACAGATACTCAAGCAGTATTAGAGGGCATTGGATTCCACTTAGATGAGGCTCATGATGCCATTTATCATCGTATGCGTGACCAAAAAGTTGAGGGTGCACAGATTCCAAAAATTATAAGTCACGAACTTGATCCTGTTAGAATTATTAAAAAAGCCGCTGCGGATTGGGATGGCGGATATGCCATCGCTGGCTTAATCGGTAATGGAGATGCTTTTGTTATGCGCGACCCGCATGGCATACGACCATGCTTTTATTTTCAAAATGAAGAAGTAATCGCATTTGCTTCGGAGCGCGTGGCGTTGATGACAATATTTAATCAACCCATCGAGAGCGTTTGTGAGTTACAACCAGGCACAGCAACAGTCATAAAGAGTGATGGGCGTGTCTACTGCGAGCCATTCACTGAAAAAAAGACAATCTCGCCATGTTCCTTTGAGCGCATCTACTTCTCGCGAGGTAATGATGCAGATATTTACACAGAAAGAAAAGCACTGGGTGCCGCGCTGTTAGGTCAAGTCGTCAAAAGTATCGATAATAACTTCACCAACAGTGTATTTAGCTTTGTACCAAATACAGCAGAAGTTGCCTATCATGGGCTGCTAGAGGCTGTACGTGTGCACCGGCGTAAGGAGGTTAAATTAGCTATCTTAAAAGCCCAAAAAGAGGATAATTTAGATGAGAGCTTACTCGACTCACTCATTATGGGTAATTGGCCGCGTGGTGAAAAAATAGCTCATAAGGATATCAAGCTAAGAACTTTTATTTCTCAGGAAAAAGGTCGAGCGCAGCTTGTATCTCATGTCTATGATATTACTTATGGTGTTGTACAACCTACCGACAGCCTAGTATGTATCGACGATTCAATTGTACGAGGCACTACACTAAAAGAATCAATACTAAATATTTTAAGCCGAACCAAACCTCGTAAAATAGTCATCGCTTCTACTGCTCCTCAGATTCGCTACCCAGACTGTTATGGTATTGATATGTCCGAGTTAGGAAAATTTATCGCATTCAAAGCGACCATTGCACTTGTAAAAGAGGAAGGACAAAGTGAACTTCTCAGGGAAGTGTACGAAGACTGTATTCAACAAGTAAATAAGCCAGCATCTGAAATTAAAAATTATGTGCGAAGAATTTACGACAGATATACGGATGAAAAAATATCTGCCAAAATAGCGCAGCTCGTATATCCTAAGAAAATGGCATGGAGCGGTGACTTAGAAATTGTTTTCTTACCGGTCGATAAGATGAGAGAGGCGATTCCCAAACACAATGGTGACTGGTACTTTACTGGCAACTATCCTACTGCTGGAGGCTATGCGACTTTGAATCGTGCGTATATTAATTATTTCGAAAATAAAAGCGGTAGAGCCTACTAATTATGCAAAAAACAGCACTTCTATCTGTTAGTGATAAATCCGGATTAGTACCTTTTGCAAGGGCTTTAGTGGAAACTCATGGATACCGTTTACTGTCAACTGGTGGTACTGCAAAATTGTTAGAAAAAGAGCAAATTGCAGTTACAGAAGTTAGTGAATATACTGGCTTTCCTGAGATGATGGAAGGGCGCGTAAAATCATTACACCCTAAGATACACGGTGGCTTGCTTGCTAGGCGCGATAAGTCCGATCATATGTCTGCTGCTGCTGAGCATGGTATTGATATGATAGATTTAGTTGTCGTCAATTTATATCCATTTGAAAGTACCGTCGCAAAGCCAGATGTAAGCTTTAATACAGCAATAGAAAACATAGATATAGGCGGTCCTTCTATGTTACGATCAGCGGCAAAAAATCATGCATCTGTTACCGTCGTAGTCGATAGCACCGATTATAACCGAGTTTTAGAGGTCATGGATCAACCTAAATTACTAGCAAAGTTAAGGCGTAAATTAGCGCTAAAAGTCTTTAAGCGAACGGCATCCTACGATGACGCCATTGCTAGCTATTTAGAGAACCAAATAGTAGAGGAACCAGACCTAGTATCTATATCTGGCATTCCCTCCGATCTTTCCATTGATCTACCACAAGCTCAGGCACTTCGATATGGGGAAAATCCGCATCAGCATGCTGCGCTTTATGGAAGTTTCTTCGATTGCTTTGAGCAGCACCAGGGCAAGGACTTAAGTTTCAATAATATTATAGATATTTCTGCAGCTACGTACTTAATTGGTGAGTTTCAAAAGCCAACAGTTGCAATCCTTAAGCATACAAATCCATGTGGTGTGGCATCTGCAGATAATCTTGTAACTGCATGGGAACAGGCTTACGAGACTGATAAGCAGGCCCCTTTTGGCGGTATCATAGTTGTTAATCAGACTATCGATGCCGACCTGGCGTCGATCATTAGTCAAATTTTTTGCGAGGTAATTATCGCTCCAGAATTTACACCTGCAGCTAGGGATATATTTTCAAAAAAGAAGAATCTACGTCTGATGACGACCAAAGGCTCACTGCCTAAAGAATCGATGCGTGAGGTTCGTTCTGTAGTCGGTGGAGCACTTCTACAAGATCGTGATGGCATGCCAGATCGACCAAGTGACTGGAAGGTGGTAACTTCACGCCAACCAAGCGCGGAAGAGATGCGTGCCATGACCTTTGGCTGGAGCGTCGTCAAACATGTTAAATCCAATGCTATAGTATATGCAGGTTGTGAACGTACTCTCGGAGTAGGGGCAGGGCAAATGTCACGAGTCGATAGTTCTAAGATAGCTGTTTGGAAAGCGGGCGAAGCAAATATTTCACTAACTGGCTCAGTAGTATGCTCAGATGCATTTTTCCCGTTTGCAGATGGACTGATTGCTGCAGCTGACGCAGGCGCAGTAGCTGCGATTCAACCAGGTGGCTCTATGCGCGACGATGCGGTCATTCAGGCTGCTAATGAGCGTGACATGACTATGATTTTTACTGGTAAGCGGCACTTCAAGCACTAATAGCGGTAGAATAGCTAATTTTTCTCTGGGAAATGCTCATTTTATGAGTTATTTTATTTTGATGAGGTTGTTTAATTTCTTTGTCACTTTGTTAATCATTAGTGGTTTTCATTTAACTAGTTGTACTACGGTACCGGTCACTGGTCGCCCAGTTCTTCATTTAATTTCCTCCGAGCAGTTAGCGACAATGGCTGCCACTCAATTTGTGGAACTTAAAAAACAGTCACGCGTTTCTAATAATCCTAAATATACAGCTATGTTGGAGCGCGTCGGTGCACGCATAGCAAACGTAGTCGGTACAAGCGCTTTACACTCAACAAATGCAAATTGGGAGTTTGTTGTATTCGAAGACCCCGATCAAATCAATGCATTTGCGATGCCAGGAGGTAAGGTTGCAGTGTATACTGGTCTCTTTGATGTCGTCCAAACAGATGCAGATCTAGCCATTGTTGTCGGGCATGAAATTGCGCATGTTGTAGCCGGCCATGGCGCTGAGCGTGTCACTCAACAACTATTAGCTGCGGGTGGTGCGCTTGCCCTTAACTACGGAACCGATGACATGAACAGTGCGGAACGCCAGCTAATTATGATCGCCTATGGAGCCACAACAACGCTCGGCGCGTTACTTCCCTATAGCCGATTGCACGAAACCGAAGCAGATGAAATTGGACTTATTTTTTCGGCTCGAGCTGGCTATGATCCTCGCGTCGCTGTAGATTTCTGGAAGCGCATGGATGCCGCGAACGAGGGTAAACCACCTGAATTTTTATCGACACATCCAGCAGATGCTACGCGGCAACATCAATTAGCTCACGTAATGCCCTT
>TARA_Y200000002_G_scaffold114397_2_pt1 | contig 21864 bp, 15 predicted proteins | sample TARA_Y200000002 | Tara Oceans TARA_Y200000002 (sample SAMEA2619388) | marine metagenome | biome: marine biome (ENVO:00000447); feature: surface water layer (ENVO:00002042); material: "saline water (ENVO:00002010), including plankton (ENVO:xxxxxxxx)" | depth 5 m | reverse complement strand
AAATAGCTTCGTGATCTAAGGCCATAATAGTTTTTCCTTAATTATAGTAGATAGCCATTATGCTGCTACCTCAAAAAGTTCACCAAAAGATGTTCCATAATAACCAGCAGTGTGCCATCTATTAAAATGTGTAGTACCACCGCTTGTATTTTTACAATGTGCAGAATATATCCTTTGATTTGTATTACCAGCAGTTTCTATTCCCATCAAAGTAATTTGTTGCATCAGTCCACTTGTGTTACCACTTCCGTACATAACTGAGTTTCCATCATCTGTACCAGCACCCGAACCACCACTAGATGCTGCTGGTGAGTTTACATATTCACTATCTGCCAAATTAGAATAATTTGATACATCTTTACCAAGAAAAAACATTGTCACTGCTGCATTTATATTACTTGCTCTTAATGTATATCTAATTATAATTTTATTTGTAGCAGAAGTTGGTGTATAGGTAAATCTTAAACTAGAAGATATTTCTGGTCTTGAAGATACAGCACCTACGGAAGCGTGTGCAGTCCATACAAAACTTTCATACGCTACAATTTTACCTACAGAAGAATTAGAGGTAAGGATAGTACCATCACCATCACTAGGTAACTTAAGGGTACGATCAGATGCAGGGTTACTATCGGGTGCAACTATAGAAACACCATTACCACCGCTATGTAATAACTTAATCTGGCTCATACTGCTATCTCCATTGCTACCATACGAGAGGTTGTTCTGTAAGGAAGACCAGAACTTCTATAACAATTTAAATATGCGGTACCTGTACTAATCCTCCAAAAAGGTGTGTAATATCTAGTGCTTGTACTTCCAGCCGTTTCTGATACACAAGTTGATCCGTTCATCATGTAATCTTGAGAACTCCAAGCCATTAAGTTTCCATCAGATGCAGTTTCAGTGGTGGGTGCGTCTACTGCACTTGTTCCGTCTTTCATAATTTTGAGTGTAAAAGCATATGTATGGCTATGTAGATTTCCAAAAAAACCTTGCACTAATATTAGATTATTTGCATTTGTAGGGGTAATTGAAACTCTAAGATCACTTGTTATTTCAGCCAAACTTGTACTAGTTGATGTTATTTGTGCATTTGTACCAACTGTAACTACTTGAATTACTGATCCTGCTGCCATAGCAGAACTAGGTAATTGAGATAATCCTGTAACTGTTCCTGATCCGTTTAGTACTATTGGCATAATTTACCCCCTAGATAATAACATAGCGTGAACCTGACGGAATGGTAACTGTTACTCCACTTGCTACTGTTATATCACCTGCACTTAATCCAGACTTGTTTGTAGTCATAGTGTAATTATTTGAAATTGTTTGTGAGTTTTCTGTTATACAACCATCAGCTTTTTGTGATGAAACTCCTGTCAAACTAGAGCCATCAATAGCTGGTAATGCACCAGTAAGTTTTGATGCGGTAAGTGTAGAAATCCTAGCATCTGCTACTGTTCCTGTTAAATTACTTGCTGGTAAATTTGTTAAGTTTGCTCCTGATATGGCAGGTAAAGTTCCTGTGATATTTGCTGCTGGTAAATTAGTTAGATTTGCTCCTGAAGCTGCTGGTAAAGTTGCAGGGAATCTAGCGTCAGGTACAGTTCCAGAAGTTAAATTAGATGCACTTAAGGCAGTAAGGTCTAATGTTTCAAAAGTAGGATCAGCACCATTATTAGCTCTTAAAAACTTACCATTATTGCTAGATGTACCATGTTCTAATTTTGCAAGTGTTATAGCTTCGTTTTGTATCTTTCCTGTTGATACAGAATTGTTTTGTAGAATTGCTGTTGTTACTGTATTGTCACTTGGAGTTCCAATGTTTACAGTAGAACCCATTACTACTGCGTGATAGCTTGCACCAACCGCAGGTGCAGCAGCTAATTTAACTGTGCTGCTACTTAAAGCAAAGCCTTCTGTTGGTGTAGATGTACCGCTATTAGGTTTTTGTATTACACCTTCTATTATTAATAGAATTTGTTGTGCATTTGTGGGTGCATTTGTAATAGTAAAATCTGTTGTAGTGCCATCAAACGCAGGGCTAAGTGTAGATATAAAAAAGTTACCAACAGATTGTGCTTCTTCCCAAGCACTTGAAGTTCCGTTATATACCATCAACTTGCCTGTGCTTGTATTAAAAAACAAGTCACCTGCATCATTATTTGATGAGGGATTAGAAGAACCTACCCTATATCTTTCAGCAAAATCATTTATGTCACCACTAAGGCTAACAAGATCACTTTCTGCAAGTGTGGCCTTATGGTAATTATAAACTTGCCCACTACCTGTAGAGGTTACGATAAAACGTATACCTGTAGCTACTGTTGAGCTATGAAAATTAGAAGGTATATTATTTATCGTAACAGTAGTTCCATTTAATGTTCTACCTGTTGTACTTACCCCACTACCATTAACAACTAACCCTGCTGCATCAGCAATACTTACAGATACACCATTGGGTGCTTGTGTGTTAGGAAACGATACTTCATTAGCAATAGACTCAAAACCACCAACATCATCTAACTGACCAGTTACATAATCTACAACAGCACCAGAAGTAGGAAAACTTGCATCACTATCAGATATAGTTGTTTGTTTTGTAAGACCATCTATTTGGTTAAGGTCTGCTATATCAGATGTTAATGCTGTACTGTCAGCTAATTTACTAGCTGTACCAGATTGCATACCTGCTAAAGTTTTTAATTCTGCATCTGCAATTTTGGCATTTGTTACAGCATCATCTGCTATCTCACTTGTATTAACTGAGTCTGCTGCAAGATGACTAGCATCAAGAGGGCTACTTGCTATAAGAGTTTTAATTTCTGATGCTGTTTGGTCATCAGAAGCATTTGCTGCTATTGAGTTTAATTTACTATGATCAGCATCAGTGAACACGTTACTATCACTAGCACTTTCGACTAATGTTCTAATTTCTGCTGCGGTTTGATCGTCTTTAGCATTGGTTTCTATAGTATCTAATTTTGTACCATCAGCACTTACGTCTCTTCCATCAACTGTTGCAGATACACTAAGGTCACCAGAACCGTCAAACACTAAAGTTTTATTTGCACGAGTAGCTGCATTTTCAGTTATTTCTAAACCACCAACAGTTTGTGTTAAAGGAAATCTTATAGTCTTATCAATAACACTTTGCTGTTGTTGATCTAAAATTACAGCTTTATCAAAAACATCGTTTATAACTTCTGGAAAAAACCCACCTTGGTTTGTGATTTCTGTTTGTTGTAACGCACTAACTTTAGATGTAATAACAATGTTATATCCACTAGCTAAATTTTGTGCACTACCGCTAGAAACTAAAGTTACCGTACCACCGGGATTTCCATCCTGATCATCATTCAAAGTAACAGTATAATTTGTAGTTATTGTTAATACTGTTTCTGCACCATTACTAGTTTGTATCTGTATAACTTTTACATCGCCTACTTCATAAACTTTAAAAGCAAAGGCAAAATTATTTCCACTAGTAAACGCAGTAGTTTGGCGAGTCGTAGTATTTATTGCCATGAAATAAAAACTGTTTTACCTATTTATTAAGGTTACAACTGATTCTTTGTATTACGGTCACACCTTTACTTTCTTTGTCTGCGTCCTGTTTTACCTGTAACTACACCTCTTATAAAGTCTAGTGGCCCTTCTGGTTCTACTCTGCCAGTGCTTACATCTTGTAAATAACCAAGTGGCCTACCTAATATAGTTAATGGATAATCACTTATTAATGATAATAAAGTAAATACATCTTTAACATTTTTACCAGTTACGTCTTTATCAGGATCTATAACAGCTTGCAATGCACGAACAGTTCCTGTAGTACTACTTTCTAATGTAGATATAGATGGACTAGTAGATATGCGATCATCATATGGTTTGTCATTTAATACATTAAAAGGTACTGGTAATATGTTCCCACCCGGTACAAAAGCAAGACCAAATCTTAATGGTTCAAAAACTAAGAGTTCAAATATTTCATCAAGGTAACCGTCTTCATCTGCATCATTTAAATTACCGCCAAAAAAATTAACAATAACACCAGAAACAACTGCTGGCATATACAAACCAAGCATAAATGTATATATTAATTGTTCTTTGCCTTTACCTGTAATTTTATATCCCATATCGTTAACCATTTTTTTATATTGTGTTGCATTTAAATTTGCCATTGTGTTGAAATAACTTGTAAATTGCAACAACGATTGTACTAATGGAGTATCAGTTTGAAATGCTGCTCTGTCTTCTGGTTGCAAACTATCTTGTGTCATACGAACGTTTGCATCAGCTTGTGATATAGCTTCTTTTTGTGCTACAGCATCTGGCATAGACATAGGTTTGTTAGCTAAAAATTGATTGTAAGATCCTATCCATACAACGCTATCAACTTGGTTTTGAAATGCTTGTTGTATAAAATATGCGTGTTTACTTGTCCATGCTTTTATTTTTTGATATTTGTTTGGATTTATAACTAAATCATTTAAGGTATCTTGTATATCAAACATTTGATTGTTTTGACGTTGATCCATAAAAGGAGAAAGTTTTGCAATAATTTCTTGTGTTTTTGCAGGGTTTCCATAATATTGTTTTAATCCGCTACGCATAAATTTACCTTCAACTTTTATTAATGATGGAAAATTACCTGTAAATTGTTGAACAGCATTTTGAAAATTAGCAAACATAATACTAACTCCAGTACGTTTTCTTAATGCTTTAAAAAAATTATCCATTAATGCATTTTCACCTTGCAACATTGTTCGTTGTCGTGCTGCGTTATTTAACCAAGGCAACAACATATAATCAATTGCAGATGGTTTTACGTCAGTTAATGCAGTAGCAAATTCTTTATTTTTAATTATTTTTAATACATCTGTAACGGCTGGTTGTACATATGCAAAACGCAAAGCATCATCTATATGTTTTACCATTGCATTCAAATGTAAAGATAATGGTCGGTTGTATTCAACACGAGCCATAGTAAATCCTTTTTGTACAGCAGGTAATGACAATTTAAAATCAGTTTTTAATTCTTCTAATTTTGCATTTCTTTCTGCATCCTTAACTATATTAGGATCAACTTTTGCAGGTACATAACCACCTCTGTATGTTCCATATTTATTTATAGTAGGACTAGCTTCAACAACTTTAAAATAATAACCAAAAACATTTCTATGAGTTTTTTGCATAAGAGGTAACATATCTTCGTTTAAATCCCATACAGCTTGTAAAAAATCAAAATCTTTTTTAGTAAGAATATTAGAATCAATCATTCGTTTAACAAAAACATCCCATTGTTTAGTGTCTAATGTTCCGTCTTCTTTTAATTTACCCCAACCTCTACCTAACAATAATTTGCGTAAGTTACTTGCGTTACCTGTATGCAACATAGCTCCAAGCAATTCAACTTTACCTCTGCCGTTATGAATTTTACCAAATGCATAGGGATCATCAAATTCGTTTGCAATTATTACGTTATTACCAAAATCAACGTCTTCTAACATTTCAGCATATTTTTTTGTGTATTTAATTTGTGCTGTACGGTATTCAGTTAGGCTATCTTTTATTGGTCGCCATATATATCTTGTAAATGGCCCTGCTTCTAAACCTTCACGTTGCAAAACAACACCACTTTTTTGTATTGTTGCTCCATCAAATTCATCTGCCCAAGGCTCTACTCTTCTCATTCGTGCTTTTTGATCTTGAATTTTAGAATGTAATTCATCTAATTTTGTCACTGCTTCTGTTATGCCTTTTATTTTTGCTTTAGGCATTTTTTCCATTGGTTCTACTAATTCGTTAATAACTGGCTCTAAATCAAGTTTTTTTCCGTTAATTTCTATTTGTTTTTCTCTTCTAGATTGATGCCATAAAGATTGTATAACTTCATCTAATGTGTCAAAATCTTCTACTGCTAAATCTTTTATATCTTTTAATTTTGTAATTTCAGAAACATCTTTAAAAATATTAGTAGTGTTTCTAAGATTTGATTGATCATCAATTATAGGTTTTAACTCTTTATATAAATCTTCATTATATTTTTTTAAATTTTCTATATATACATTTGGTGATTCTACAGCAGGGCCAAAACCATAACTAGCTAATATAGTTTTTGCAGCACTAACCATGTCTACATTTCTTGTATCTGCTAGTTTTTTATCTGTTTTAAATATTTTCTTAAAATTATTAGTTGCTTTGTCATAACGTCTATGTATTTCTACAGATTCTTTTGCTAACTGGTTATTTAACAATTGTGCTTTTTTAGCTTGTATTGTTGCTTGATTATCACCTTCACGCATTGCTTTGTCTGCTGCTTTAGTTGCTTTTGCTTCTTGACGTGAAAATAATGTAGGTCTTACTTCTCTAAGTGTTTTCTTAGCTAATATATCTTTTGCTACTTGTTTTGCTGCTGCTATTTGTAATCTTTGTGGTTGCATTACAGTAGCTAAAAACCGTAATTCTGTTGCAATAAATCTTGCTCTAGCTTCGTTATGCAATGCTTCTTGTACTTCTAACTCTTGTTGTCGTGGATCTGTTAAATTACTAAATTCATCGACCATGCGTTGATCTGTTCTTTCTTTAATAACATCTTTTATAGGTTCTAAATCAACAAGTGCATTAATCATACTTGTTGGATTTTCGTATCCAAATAATTCTGCCACTAAAGATACTGGCATTCCTTTTTTAGCAATCATTCCATACTTACCTGTACCTAATTTTTTTATAATTTCAGTCATGTCATAAAATGGCATTGAATTTTTTAAACTATTTATATCTATTTTGTAACCTTGTTTTACTACAACTTTTTCACCTTGATCATTAATAGTTTCACCACGTTTTAAATATTTTTGTAATCTATATATTTTTTCATTTTCTGCTTTTGCAGTTTCTTCTGCAATTACTGTTTTGCGTGTAGCATTAACCTCTTTTTGTAAATCTTTTAATACTTTACTTTTAGCATTTGACAGCCATTTAACCTGTCTCATACTAGATTTACTTAATTTATCAATAGCAATATCTTGTGCTTGTTTTATAGCAGCAGTATATTCTTGCCATGTTTTATTATCCATTCCACTTTCTTCTTGCGTAGTAAACATAGCTTTCATGCCATACACACGTTGTGATTCTATAATCTGTTCTTCACTAGCTATCATGCGATCCATTACAGCCCTTACTTCATCAGTTAAAACTGGCAAATCTACACCGTTTTCATCTCTATATAATTTATTTAAATCATCTCTTATAGATTTATAGACTTTACGAACCCACTCACCAAATTTATTAAATATATCTTGCAAATTTTTATTAGGTGCTGCTTTTTTTTCTGTTATGTATATTTCATAATTATATGCAAAAGCTTCATGATATTTTCTTTTCTGATTCATATCTAGTTTGCTCCATTCAGTAATATTTTCTACACCCCAAAAATCTAATAAAACATTAAAATCATTTCTTATCTCAGGTGTTGCTGTACCAGACACTGCTAAATCTTCCATAACAGTTAACATATAATGAGCAGTTTCATGAAAAAACGTAGATATATCTGCTTCTGTAGTCAAGAAGGTTGTTAATGTTTTTGGATCAAATCCTCCTCTACCTTTACCAGTTTTTTCTTGTTGTTGAAATATTTGATTTTCTCTAACTGGATCAATTACGTCTACTGAAATAGACCCTGTAGACTTTCCAACACTGAGTCTGAAATCTCTCCGTCCATCTGGGAATTCATCATCGAGGTTAAGTCTAGAAGGTTCGACTCTGATCCCAACTGCGGTATCACCGTAGCCAGTATCTGTGATAGCTCTGGTGGTAACGTAGACATCAGGTTCTCCAGCACTTCTGAGTTGACCAGACTTTCTGATTGCGTCTGCTGCTCGTTTGTTGGTGTGGTGATAGACGGTAACTGTTCCGTCTGGGTTGAGGGGAAGTCCTGTGGATTCGTCTGTTTCAATATTATCTCGTTGTACAATTCCTCCTGTTCCTTCTCCAGATTCACTTCTTCTTGTGCCGATAGTGGCCTGACGTTTGAGTTCATTGTCTACCTCCTGTAATGTAGTTTGTATGTCAGCATCTGACACACCAAGTTGTTGTGCCAAATTAACAGCAGCATTAGCGTAATCAGGTGCTTCGTTATCTTGATAACCTGTAGTTTGCTCTGTTTGATTAAGTTTTGCAGAATCATACAAACGTTTTTCGGGATACCAAACTAACGCTTGTAGATCTGCCATTGTAAGCGATTTTTCGTTTTGTTGCAATAGATTCAACGTTTGATTAAATACTTTTCTAATTTGTCTTCTTTCTACTGGCCCACTAGGTGCTTCTTTTTGTCCATCAATAAATTTAGCCAAGCCATTACCACCTTTACGCAATTCATCACCTATACCTATTCTTTCAATATTTTTCTTAGGTTCATTTAAAACAAATGTTATGAGTTCTGCGTTAGCAGCATTTTCTATAGTTGCTATCTGTGCCATTGCTTTTCTATTGGCAGGTTTCATACTTGCTTTTTGTATTGCTACAGCTACCTCATCTAAATTGCTAAGTTTTATTTTTATACCAATTATTTGTTCAAACGCTTTTTTGTCACTTAAACTTAAACCTTTTATTAAAGGTTTTAATTGTTCACGTTTTGTTTTTGCTTGTCTTTTATAATCAGTTATTAATGTACCTGTCATGCGACCCCAAGTACGCATTAACCATCTATCCATAGTTAATTGTTCAAATTGACCATATAAATTAGCAAAAAATCCATTACCAATTTTTGGCCCCATAACTGCTGCACCATAAACCATTTCAGTTTTGTTTTCTCCAGACACGGTGCTACCAGTAAAAGCTTCTACATCTTTAACAGTGTGCATAGTTTTCATAAACTGTTCAAATTCTTCAAATCCTTTTTCTTCCATTAACCTATTAAACAATTTCATATTGTTATTTATTGCAGCACTTGCGTCACCTATTCCTATGTCAACTGGCATAACACCATTTTGTGCGTAATATGCATATGCTTGTTGTGCTAATTCAAAATTTTTGTCTACTTTTAAACCGTTAGATGTATTAGCTAATGCCCAAATAAAAGCAAATTTTGCTTGTGAATTTGTAGCTATTTCTGGGTGTACTAAAGATAATACGTTTAATGCCTTAGTAACTTTTTCGTTATACCAACCAACTGCATTTGGATTAGTTCTTAATGCAAACTCAGCATCTGCAAGTAAATTTTTTACAAGATGTTTTTCTGTTTCTACAGTAAATTCAGATAAATTTACACCTGCTTGTTTAGCAGCATTATTAATGCGTTGTTGTAAATCTACTTTAAAATCTCGGTTAGTAGCATATTGTGTTTGACCAGCAAAATCAAAGCTATTTTCTAATTTGCCAATTTCTAATATTTCAGCAGGTATTGGTTTACCTTTTCTTTGTGGCTTTAATTTTTGTGCAAATAACTCTTGTTGTTTTAAAATATCTGCTGTTTCTCTAGACCATGTACCGCTATTAAATGTAGACTTTACTGCTGCATTATCAAATACTACTACCTCGTCTGTGCCGTCCTGACCTCTAAGTATTGCACCATCATGGCCTTGGTCAATTAATCTTTGTTTAAATCCTTCAGCAGCTTGCTCCCCACCCATTCTTATATCTGCTTTTTCTTTAAATGTTGCATAGTATGGATTTTCTAATCGTGCATACAAAGGCATTATGTTAGCCCCTGCATCTCCTCTTTTATTTATTGTGTATACGTTTGCACCTGCTGCTGCATTTTTACCACGATACATATAAACACCTTTACCTAACCAGCCAAAATCTTTTTTATTCGGGTGATCTAAATTAAATTCGTTAACACTATCTCGTGTACCGTGATATAAAACTTCTGGTTTGCCATCTTGTTTTAAAACTGATTTACCAAAAAAGTTTTTAAATTGTGGTGTTTCTAATCTTACAGAACCGTCTTGATTAAATAATTGTTGTTCTGGTGATACTTGTATTTGATCTTGAACAACAACTGTATAGGGAAATCTAGCAGCAAATTCTTTAGGTGATATACCTAATTTATTTGCCTGTATAACAACATAATCACGAAAAAATGTAGACGCATATTTAATGTTTTTTTCTGTATATTGTTTGACCTGTTGTAGTTGTAATGTAATATCTTTTTGAACTTGCGTTGCACTAGCTGCAAATTCATTAGATATTTTATTTTGTTTTTCTATAACTTCTACAGCTTCTTGTCTTAATGCATCTTGGTTTGTTTTAAATTGTGTTGCTTCGGCACGACTAAAACCATCTTGATCAACACGCAAATGATCTTGTAAAAAACCGTCAAATTGTGTACCAGCTAGTTTTGCTGCATATTCACTTGTTTTTATTGTTACATCACCTTGCCCACCAGATTTATTTATTTCTATAAGTTGTTGTGCAACATTAGGTGATACTTGTTGTATATCTTCTATTGTTATTCCATTGTTTATTATTGCTTGGTTTAATATTTCTGCGTCAATATATAAATTTTGTACGTCTTTATCTACTGCTAAATTTTCTACAAAACTTTGAAATTCATTTGGATTTCTTATTTTAGTTTTATTATTAACAGATTTTTCTGATAAATTTTCTATAAATGCAGTATCTTTTGTTGATTTATTTGCTCTAGAAATATCAGATATAAATGTTGGGCCACTACCTACTAAACCTACTAGCGTCATGCCTTTCATAGTTTGTATAAAAGTTTGACCTAGTCTGTCTCCTACTTCTTGCAATCCTTCTAAATTTGTAAGTTTTAAATTTAAATCTTCTTTATCGCTAAATGTTACTGCTAAATCACGGCCAACGACATTAGATAATTCTTGTAAAACTTCTGTACCTGCTTCTGTTAGATTTCCACCAAAATAATTTTTAGCAAATTGTGTTATTGCTTTGCGTCCTGTTGGTTTTGCTAATTCTTTAACAATAGACTTTGTAGCATATTTAGATAATTGTTTTCTTATGGGAGCAGTTACAGCACTAGCACCAACCCATTCCAGCAACATATTAGTAACACCAACACCTGTAGCTATATGTTTTGCTGTTTGATCATTAACACCTTCTTCTAATTTCAATTCTTCTACAAGATCCAAATATGTAGAACCTGCTTCTATTTTGTAAGTTTCTAAACCTAGCGTTCCTAAAAAACCAACAAGAAACCCACCTTTAGCTGTAAATATAGATCCCGGCCCTGTGACTGCACCTGCACCAAATCCAACTGCTGCACCAACAGAACCACCTTCCAGTGCAGTAGGTAAAGTTTTAGAATATTGTCCAAAAATAGAAAAACCTTCTTCTAATATTCCAGATCCATCACTATTTAATTGTTCTAATCTTTGATTAATTTGTGCTAATTCTGTGTTTAATTCTTCGTTACTTTTGCCAGATTTTTTTAAATTACCTATTTTACCTCTTCTTACATTTAACCTACCTTTTTCCCATCCTTGCGATATATTATCTGGTGCTTTTTTGATAGCATCAAATGCATATTCTAAACCTTCTAAATCATCTATATTGTCATAAGCTAATGCAGCAAACGTAGGGTCAGTTAATTGACGCATTAATACTGGACTTTTTTTTGCTAATTGTAAATTTATTAATTTTTCTTTTCTGTTTTTTTCTTTTAATAATTGAATTGCTTCTTCACTATCTAACGCAAATTTTTTTGGTAAATTTAATTCTTCTGCAAGTTTTAATCCTTCACCTACCATGTCAGGATCTTTATCCATAACAGAAGTTAGTGTTTGTTTTAAATCTGCGTTTATTTGATTTTGTCTATCTTCTTCTCTTTTTTTTAAAGTATCTAAAAAAGGATTTTCTGAATTAATAGTATTAAAATTTTTATCATAATTTTGACTAGGAGCTAACTCTTGTCTTTTATTAAGTGTATCTAAAAATGGATTGTCGCTCATAAATTGTTTTCCTCCTTAAATTTTAAAAGTTCTTTTTTTGACTTACTTTTACCATGCAATACATATTCGTTTGCAATCATTTGTTCTGTATATGGAATGCCAGCAGCTTCATACCCTGCTATAAAATATGTTCTAACTTCATCAGGTATACGTTTTACAAATACTTTATCTTTACCAACAAGAACAAATGCATCTTGAAATTGATCTTCTTCTAATGCAACAGAAGGTATAACAATATCAGCTACACCAAAAATACCTTTTCTTGTTCGTTTACTTATTACACCGTCTGCCAATATCTCATTAAGCAATTCTTGTTTTTCTGTTCTGTTTAATTTTTTGCCTGTGCTTGTTTGTACTTCGTCTATTCTATTTTTCCAAGCATCTTTAATTTGTTTATAATCAAATTTAAAATTATATTGATCTTTTGCATTTTTATCATCTGTTATTTTATCAACAATATCTGTATAACCAAATTTTATTAAACTAGTGTCAAACATATCAGAATCGACAGTTGCAGCTAACACTTTACTGTCACCTTTTAATTCTGCTGCATATTGTTTTAATCCTAAATAATCTGATTGCGATAATTTATGGCTATATGAATCTAAATTAGTTGCTACTTCTATTGGATTTCTTTCTAAATCAATAACAACGTTTTTATCTGATTCTGTTGGTTGTCCTTTTTTTAATAATGCCTGATCACTTTCACTAAAATTTTCTATTTTTATACCGTTAGCTTCTAAATTTTTCCAACCACCTTTTTCTGCAAATGCTATTTCTTTTGCAGCGTTTAATCCTTCGCTATAAATTTGTGTACGTTGATTTTTTATTTTATTGTATTTAATTTCTAAATCTTCTAAAGCAAATTTTTGTTGTTTAGGATCTGTAATTGTTGCTTTTATTTCTTCTTTTAAAACTTCTAACGGACGTAATCCTGTAATAAAATCTACTTTGCTTGTAAACTCACCATCGTAATTTATGCCTTTTTCTATTATTTCTAGATCGTTAGCTATTGCAGTTACATAATCGCCTTTATATTTTTTATTAGCTTCTTCATTAATTAATTTGTTGTAATTTTCTATAATTTTTTTGTTTATTGCTTTGGCATATTTAGGATTTTCTTTGTAAGCTCTTTGGTCAATAGGATACAGTGACTTAGCTTTAGTGTATAAAGAATCCGCTTTTTGTACTCCTAAATGTTGTACGGCAAATAAATGTGTAGTTTGGTGTTCATTTATTAATGTTGCATTGGAATCTAATTTATAAAATTTTGATTCGTTTTTTATTTTTTCTAAGGTATCAATATTATTTTCTTGAGTTTGACCTGCAATATTTATTTCGTTACTATGATTTCCATCGTGTACAGACGCACCATTACCATCATTTACATAATGATTGCTTTTTAAACACATTAATTTTGCTGTTTGATCTAAAAAACTACCAGTGTTTTGATTACCGTTATTAGTTAAAACACCATTAACACATTGCTCTTTATTGTAATCGTCATGTTTTTTTGCAATTGATATTTCTAACTCAGTAACTACATCTTTTATTTCTTCTGGTTTATGCATTAATACATATTCTTCTGCTAATTTATGCCCACCGGGTAGTTTTACTAATTTGTCTACAACTCCTTCCATTACTTCTTTGTTATATTTTTGTACATCTTCTAAATATTTTGCACTTAATGGGCCATTGTTTATATCTGTATTACGACTATTTAATTCAGCGTTACGTTTGATTTCTAAAAGTCCTCTGTAATAATTAACAGCGTAATCTCCATTTTGATCTTGAAAACTTTCAAAACTATTTACCGCACCATTTTTTGAAAGTTCAATGTTAGATTTTGATTCTTCGTCTAATTTTAAACGAGTTTGTTTTAATGAATGTTTACTAGCAGAATTTACCGATATACGTTTTGACGCAGAATATTTGTTGTTAAATATTCGTTTTTGACTTTTGTTATCTAGTGTTTCTAAATACTTACCAGATATTTCTTCTAGATCATTTACTAATTTGTCATACCTAGTTATAGGTTTATTAGTGTCTTGATCATAATCAACAGTTGCTATTGCATCACCACGTTGTGTTTCTAAATATTCATTTACTTTTACGTCTGCTTCTTCTTGGTATCCTCTATATGCTTCATTAGATTTAACGTCATCTGTTTGATCTTGTAAATCTGCTGCTATTTTTGCAAATTGTTTTTGTGCATTACTTAAACGTCCAATATCTTGTGCAACACCTGTATCTTGTACTGGTTGTATATTAGTAGCAGAAAATAATGGAGTTCCACCAGTATCTATTTGTTCTGTAGGTGTTTGTTGTACAGGTACTGTTGCCATAATTAATCGTCAAATAAACCGTAACCTTCGTTTGCTGCAAAATCACCAACACCTGACATTAAAGTGCTTGTCATATTTAAAAATGGACTGACGGTTGATGCAGTAGCAAACATATTACTTGCTGATACACCTAACATATCTGACCTAATATCAGCCTGTACTCCTCTTGTTCTCATCTGGTTTGCAGCCCTTACTCTATTGCTATTCATTGTTATTTTGTCTAACTCTTTCATTACAGCGTCAGATGCAAAAACATTAGCAACACTACCGTATCCAAGTTGTACACCTCTTGCAGCAAAACTTGTTTTAAGAGTACCTGTCTTTAAACCAGCAGCCATTGTTTTAGTCATTATCTGCCTGTTATATGCTCTAAATACTTGTTGTGCTTCCATCTCTAACATTTCAGCATTAATTTTTGCCATGTCTTCTTGATGTTCAAGAGTTAGCCCAGCACTTTCTGCTTCGTATTTTTGTCTATTTGATGCTGCAATATTACCAATAAGACCTGTTACAGTGCCACCTATCGACATTATCCCGCCTACAGTATCCCAACTTTTCCAATCTATAGCCATAAGTGCAACACCTTCTTATTTTTATACTATACAAACAGTTTATCTGTTTACGGTCACACTATCCACCTACAGATACTTCCAGTGTTATACCTACAACTGTTAATGGTAATGGGTCAGTTTGTCTTATAAATATTTGACCATAATCTTGCCATGATGGTGTAAGCATAATTTTTATATCTTCTGTTTTTAAACTTGGTGGTGATCCATAAGGTTCTGTTGTACGTTGTTTTGCTTCTGTCAATTTATCTGCATTAGGGCCAGCAAATATACCAGAACTTTCAAACACACGCAGCCATGCATGATTTAAATTTTTAACTCGACCTTGACCAACAGCTTCTGTTTGTAATGCCAATGGCAAAGTTTGTAAATCACATACATAAGGTAAACCTATATGCGTAACGCTAGACGCACGGTTTAAAACAATACCACCATTAGAATCTACAACTCTAGTTGGATGTACAGCACCGTCAGCTAATATATTTACTGTTTTACCTATTAGATGATCTAATCCTAATAATGTTCTTTCTGCAATTTCATAAGACGTTATAGCTGTATTTTGTAAACTGCTTGGCAAATCTCTATCTAGTTTTACAGTTGCAGTATGATTATCTGCAATTGCTGTAATGTCGCATCTATAAGTTTCAGTACCATCAACTATTACTATTGCATCATTTAAATCTGTTGTGAGACCATTACCTCCAAATTTAAATACAGGTATTGAAGATGGAAATTCTAAAGTAACAGAACTACCTTTTGTATAATTACCGCTGCTAGTTATAGTGACAGTTCGTGCTGTGTTTGAATTTGTGCCGTTATATGTCAAGCCAGAATCTACAAAAAAACTATCACGTTGGGTTGCATAATTTCTTGTACCCATACGTTCTACATATCTTTTCGTTGCACCTCCAATAGTTCTTTTTACAACGCAATATGCTGCATCTACACTTCCTTCAGCTACTGTTGTAACGCTTTCAAATGTACCGTCTGTGTCATGTTGATGCCATGCTCCAACTTGTTGTTCTGGTACATATGTCAAACCTAACAACTTTCCATTACTACTAATCATCCAAACAATTGGGATTGGTGCTTTTGCTAACGTCATATCTGTAACATCTAAACCGTCAAACAAATGTGATGCCCTTATAGATAAATCACCAGTAATAAAACCATTAGATTGCCAGTTATATCCTAATTCTCTAGCATGACCACCACGACTTGCTATATATACCATGCTGTTATTAACAACTACAGGTTGTGAATCATTAGCACCAATATATGACTGTGGCTTTACCGCTATAGATGTAGGAGTTATTGCATCACTGTTAACAGAAGTAACTCTCCATTCTGCTGCTTCTGTCATAAATAATAATTGCGTTAACGGTACAATATGTTTTATTCTGTTTGCTTCACGAGCAGCAACTTTAAATTTAATACGGTCATCATCTCTTATTGGTATTTTAAATGACATATCACTCTCTGTACCTGATCTAGTCATAAATATAGTTTGTGGTTCATTATTAGTACCAGCAAAAACTCTGCGTTGTTCAAAATAAGAAACAGCAGAAGGAAAATTATTAGAACCAGAAAATGTAGTTTCGTATCTTGGTGGTGTTACTGAAAAATCTTGTGCAATATTATTATCAACAATGTTGTAAGTAGAAGGATTATTTACCGAGTCATGATCTTTTTCACCAATAAAACCAAACAAACCACCTTGTTCTTTATAAACTCTGTATCTTAATGCACCTGTCACTCTGTTCCATGTAATAGTATTTTTAGCTCCAGTTACAAAAATATTGTTAGATACAGTTGATTCACTTGATTGTTCACTTTCTCTAATACCATCGCTTGCTACTGCTGTAACAACATATGTATGGTCTTCATTTGTATCATTATTAACGCTTGCAGAAGAAGGTACATATGCGACTACAGACGCAATAGTAGGTGCAGATATTGTTGCGGTAAAATCTATATTAATAAATTGCCAATTAGTAGCACCATATCTTCTTAATTCTGCTGGTTCATGATTTGGATGCACTAACGTCATTACGTCAGAAGATTGTACAAATTTTATAGCAAATAATTCTGCTTCTAAATATGGTGATGGTACTTCATATGTCATGTCAGAAGGTAAAGCATACCAGTTTGTAGAGTTTGGTGGTGTGCTGTTTGAATGTGCCGTTTTTGCGTAATAGTTTACGTTGTTATGTTTTGCTATATCACCTATAGAATAATTAGTACTACTGCTCCATGCTGACCCATCTGTATATTGTAAAGTTGCACCTAACGTATGAAATCTAAAATATTCATTACCCATTTCTATAACCATTGTCTGCGACACGTTAAATCTAAAAGGTATTAATCTTGTTTGTTTTGTAGAATCTTTTACTTCTTTTACAAAAAATAATCCCGGTCTATTTTCTGCTGGCCCTTGTGGTTGTGCAATAAAATTACGCATGGTAGCTGCACCTTGTTGATATTTACTGTCATCAATACGACCTGCCATTTCTGGTGATATCTCACCACTAGAAAATGATTTAAGAAAAGTTCTTGTATTTGGCATTAATTACCTCCCAGATGTCCAAGGTACAATATGTTCTACCGTTATATCTCTATGTGAATTGTCTTGTTGTTTTGCACTTGCCAAATAATTACGCATCATCTCGGTACATTTTTTTGCTTGTGCCATACCTTGATCACCTTTTATCATTGGCCCTGCCAACATAGACGCTAAATGCCAAGACAAAGTAACAATAAATAATGGCGAAAATTTTGTTGAATCAGTTACTAGTGATTGATATCGCAACATTGCATTTTCTTGATTGCTATAAATATAAATTCCTTCTACTGCAAATTGTTGTGGTGTATATTGCCCTGCTGCTATTGTCGGAGAATAATTAGATGTAATACCACCGGGTGTATCGCCAGATGACATTCTTGTAGCATAGTCGTTTTGTGAAGTTGGAGATATTATTGCAACAGGTGTCATCATGTCAGCAGGTGCTACATATGCATATTCCCATTGCGTAAGGGTATTTGTTGTAGTTGCTAAACTTGCACGTTTTGCAGCAAAATTCCAAGTGTGTGATTCTAGTAAAGTGTTTCTTGCTATAGGATAAAATCTTGCAGCGTGTTCCGCTTGTGCAGATCCTTCTGGTGGTTTTATCGAAGCAATAGTTGCATCATCACCTAAATATGCCAAGGCAAGGTTGCAAATATCTATTTCAGTTGCCATTACATCTCCTAAAAAAATAGGAGGTTAGTAGTATTACCACTAGCCCCCTTGTAAATAAAAAAGAAGACTAAGCCTATTTATTAGCTGCTTCAAGTTGTTTGATAAGAGTATCTTTTGTTTGTCTTCTATCAAGTTCAATACCGATAGATCGACCATAAACTTCAAGTTCTGCTTTAGTCATCAATTCTAAATTAGTAGTTTTTACTTCAGTTTCCACAGGTGTAGTAGACGCTACAGGTGTCTGAGGTTCTTGACCACTAACTAATTCAAGATGCTTGCAAAAATCTCCGTTATACTCAAATTCTTCGTCAACTTCTCTCATGGATTGGTCAACGAAACACTTGATTTTAGCTTTGTAAATAGGCATAAGTCATTCTTAATTTTAAGCTACGGTAAAGCCAGAAGCATAGTACTTCTGTCCGTCACCAATTGTTTCTACTATATCAGCAGTAACTTTACCTGCGTTAAAAGTACCTGCAATTGTGTACCTAGCACCAAGATATCTTTGGCCTTTACCGGCAATATCTGGATTTAAAGTAACAACAATATTCTTACCTAATGTAAGTGATGCTGTGACAATTGCTGCACTACTGCCAATAACAGTAGGTGTACCTAAGTTAGCACTTGCACTAGTAATAACTTCAAACGTAACGCTTGTACCATTAGCTAATGCTTCTGTTACTGCAAAGTTCATGTACAAAGTTGTACCTTCACCCATGTCTCTAGCAACACTTAAATCAACAGTGTTTGTAGAAACAGCAGTTGTAGTAAGTGCTTGATCTTCGCTCACTCTGAGCAGTGAATCTGTAATCATTTTGTAAAAATCTCCAAAAAATAAAAGAATAATCTAAGTAACTATTAAGTCACACGAGCTTCAGCATTGATTAAAGCATCTACCTGTCTAATTGGAGTACCTAAGAATGATAAGTAGCTTTTTGCTTGTCCAAATTGAGATAAACCTTCTTGTATATTTAATACGTTTTGTGATTTATCTAAAGCTGCAATAGACAATCCAGAATGAACTGTTCTGTTCATATAGAAAGCTGATCTACCCATACCCATATTAGGTATTCTGTAAGTTGCTCTTGCCATTAATTTAACAAGTGCAGTTGCAGCAGTAGTAGCTTGAGTACCAGTAACTCCAACTAAATCAGAAATGTCAATATTGCAAATACGAACAACGTATCTCCAATCTTTAACAACTAAACCGTTTTTCCATTGGTAACGTGTAGCAAAAGCTTGTAACCTTGTACCGTCACTGTTGTAAACAGTTTGCTCACCAAGATCTTCATGCATTAAACCTGCTTTAGATCCTTTAGGAAAAGGACAATAAACAGTTTGATCACCCCAACATACTAAATAAACAGAAGCATTATCAGAACCTGATCCACCTGCATCAAGAATGTTTACAGCATTATCTGCGGAAAGATCACCATATCTTGGTGCTAAACCTAAAAACTTTTTAGGATCTGTTCCGGGATTACCGTAAAACATTGTTTCAGCTTGAGTCTGATTCATTGCTTCCAAGAAAGCAGTGTCTTCAGATAGACGGAATTGTGCAGTGTTACCATTTAACATTGCCAAGTCTTTATCAACTTCAGAACGTGCTTCAAGAATTGCACAAGCTTCATCAACTTGAGCAGTTGTTGATTTGCTTCCCGGAATACCTTGGTTTAAGGCACGGAAATAAACTGAAGGTAATCCAGTTCTAATAATTACACGTTCACCAGTAGGTAAATTACCTTCTTTAAAAACGCAGTCATCTAGTATTTCGTTGGTTTGAGATAACAATTCTGCAACGATTGGAACTCTACCGTCTGGGTCAGATCTTTTTGCCCAATCCGCTAGTGTCAAATTTGAGGTTGAGAGAGTAGCCATTTAATAACTCCTTACTTGTTTTGCTGATTTGAATATAGTGCGTTTGCTATGCCGTTAAAATCTTTTGGAACATTGGATTTACCAACAGCACCTTCAGAATTACCAACATAACTGTCTTCACTAATTGCCTTACCTGCTCGGTACATAAACCGAATTACTTCGGGATGATTACCCAAGCCTGTTTCTTGTAGCAGCGACTTTAAAGCATCAGTACCAAAAGTATCGAGTGATGCCTTTGCAACATCTAAATTGTCAGTTAAACTTTCGCCACCAAATTCTTGATCTGATTTTGATTGGTTTGCCCATTCAACTTTTGTTTGCTCAATAACTTTGGCTTGTTTTGCCTGTATTACAGGTGCAACTTTATCTAATACTTTTTGTGCAGCTTCTTGTGGCAGGTTTAGTTCTTTAGCGACATCACCGAATGCGGTTAAGACTTCGGGGTCGAGCTCATCTGGTGCGTCAGCCACCTTATTATTGAACTCGTATTTATCAGGTGCACCTTCTGGTGTTTCTGATTCGCTAGTTTCACTTTCAACAGTGGTTTCATCCGAAACTTGTTGTTCCTGTACACCTTCAGCTTGCTGCTCGGTGTCAGTAGTTGCTTCAGTTGATGCGTCTACTGGCTGTTGAGTGTCGCCTTCATTGGTTTGGTTGGCTTCCGTCATCAGCGTTTCTGACATTTTTTTGCTCCTTAATCATTGTCGGATACAGTTCGGGGCAGAGAGTGTGAACCAAGTTAAGGATTTGCAAACCATAGTTTCTGTTACCTTCGCTAAATGACATTGCCATTGCGTTAGTGTTAAACGATGATCGAAAAACACCTGCTTGCTCCAGAAGTCTCCAGACTAATCTGCGACCCCTCTTGCTGCTCATGAGCCATTTGATATCCGATTCCTCGTTTTGTCGGTCAATTTTTTCTTCAGACTTTTTATTGTCTTTTGATTTTTGTTGACTTTTAAGATCGAGGGGATTGTATTCGCTCATGTTCTAATATATCTAGTTACTACTGTGTTACGGTCACACCTATTTTTGTTTTGGGTACAATTTTTTTGCAGTTTTTGCTGCATCTTTAAAATCTTGAGGTGTAGGTCTACCCTTTTCACCCTTTTTTTTCATACGTTCTTTAGAACCACCTTTAATTCTTTTACGTTTTGCGTGGATGTTTTCGTATAAACTCATTTGTTGCCACCGCCATACAAAATTCTTGTAATCCTATCAATAGCACTTTCCCCTTTGTCTTTTTTCTTTTTATTTTTATCTTTATTGTGTTTTTCTATCATTTGTTTATATCTCATTCTGTAATCTGCTGGCATATCGCCATAATTAAAATTTCCCGGTGTTTTGTTGTCCATAATTAAACCTCCAAAGGTGATGGTGAATTGTAACCACTAAACTGATTCATAAGATCCATTGCATTACCTGCATCAACCTTACCAAGTTTAGCCATATTGTCAGCAGCTTGCTGTTGCTGTTCAGCCTGTGCTGCTGCCTGTTGTTGTTGTGCTCTTGCTTGACGGACTTTAGCTACTTGTGGGCCGGGAACTATTAACGATGGGTCAACCCCTAACATATCTGCGTAGTTATCTGCCCATGAGTCAGAATCAAATTTATCTAATACATCAGGTTTCATTTGGGCAACCATACCCATGCTATTTACATATCTATCTACGCTGTTAGTTCCTATCGCACGTTGTGCTTGTGCCAACATAGATACAAATTCTACGTTTAATTCCATGCCTTGTAACTCTGGTGGGGCAGGTGGTACTAAATTATTTTCCAGCATTCTGTTAAACGTGATATCAATTAACGGATCTAACAATTCATTATGTAATCTTTCCAGTACTGGCCCTAACATTAGCAGTTTTTCTTCATGACGTTCTGCTACTTCTGTTGCAGTCATT
>TARA_Y200000002_G_scaffold382122_1_pt1 | contig 22229 bp, 25 predicted proteins | sample TARA_Y200000002 | Tara Oceans TARA_Y200000002 (sample SAMEA2619388) | marine metagenome | biome: marine biome (ENVO:00000447); feature: surface water layer (ENVO:00002042); material: "saline water (ENVO:00002010), including plankton (ENVO:xxxxxxxx)" | depth 5 m | reverse complement strand
TCAGGCTCGTTAGGATTAGATATTGCTTTGGGTGTAGGAGGGTATCCTAAAGGAAGGGTTATTGAAATATATGGGCCAGAATCATCTGGTAAAACAACACTTACTTTACATGCCATAGCTGAGTGTCAAAAAAAAGGTGGTATCGCTGCATTTATTGATGCAGAACACGCATTTGACAGATTCTACGCAGAAAAACTAGGAATTGATATTGAAAATCTTATAATATCTCAACCAGATCACGGAGAACAAGCTCTGGAAATAGCAGATAATTTGATAAGATCCGGTGCAATTGATATGGTAGTAATTGATTCTGTTGCGGCCCTAACTCCTAAAAGTGAAATTGAAGGGGAAATGGGAGATTCTAAAATGGGATTACACGCAAGGCTTATGTCACAAGCTTTAAGAAAGCTAACTGGTTCCATTAGCAAAACCAACTGTACTGTAATGTTTATTAACCAACTACGTGAAAAAATTGGTATAATGTTTGGAAATCCTGAAACAACAACCGGTGGAAATGCATTAAAATTCTATGCTTCAATAAGAATTGATATAAGGAGATCTACACAAATTAAAAATAGTGATGGAGTTGTTATGGGGAATAAAACCAGAGTTAAAATTGTTAAAAATAAAGTTGCTCCCCCTTTTAAATTAGCAGAATTTGATATAATGTATGGTGAGGGCATTTCAAAAGTAGGAGAAATCATAGATCATGCTGTAGAGGCTGAAATAATAAACAAGAGCGGATCTTGGTTTAGCTATGACGGAACAAAATTAGGTCAAGGTAGAGACTCTGTAAAAAATCTATTAAAGGATAATCCTGAGTTAATGGAAACTCTGGAAAATAAACTTAAAAAAGTTCTTTAGGTTATTCTTAAATCTTTTAAGATAATTTTTCTTACTTTTTCATTTAGCTCAACTCTATCCTCTTTAACCATTCCATTTGTTTCAATAGGCTTATGAGTATTAACTCTTAATATTCCAGGAAAACCTTTTGAAAAACCAATTAAACCTCCAAAACTCCAAGGAAATCTCTTTTTATTATCAAGAAAAGTTAACGGAACAATCGGCACTTGGTGCTCAATAGCCATAGTAAAAGCACCATGCTTAAAGGCAGCTAGTTCAACATCAATGTCTGGTACAGTACCCTCAGGAAAAATTGCAATACTTATTCCTTTTTGCAATTTTATTTTAGTCTGCTCAAATACTCTTTTCTTACTCTCCTTGCTAGATCTATCTACTAATATCATTGTTTTTTTATATATAAAACCAAAAATTGGAATTTTCTCTAACTCTTTCTTTCCGATAAATACTATCGGATTATTTCTAACTGTTGATACTAAAAGCATAACATCAATCATTGAAACATGATTAGCAACAAAAATATAGGGTTTATGTTTGGTTGTTTTTAGGGCCTTATTTTTTTTTGGGAACATCCCCATGCAAAATAAAATCATGTCTGACCAAAGCACTCCTGCTCCATAAAAAAACTTAAAGGGTGCGCCGCTTAATTGCATTAAAACAAAAGTTGGTAAAATAATTATTAGAGTAAAGACTAATACTAATATGTAAAACCATATATTGTATATAGTCCAAAAAATATATTTAGGCGCTTTCACAAGTTTCAAAACTAACTAAATTATTTTAATAAAATTTTTAAATTTGCTATATGGCTAAAAATTTGAAAAGAATTTTAACGGGTATCCAGAGTACAGGTGTTCCTCATTTAGGTAATATATTAGGAGCCATACTTCCTGCAATAAATTTTTCAAAGCAAAAGGAAATTGAATCTTATTTATTTATTGCGGATTTTCACTCCTTGACCCAAATAAAAGATTCAAAAACATTAAAAGAAAATACTCTTTTTACAGCAGCAGCCTGGTTAGCTTTTGGCCTAGACCCAAAAAAAACTGTTTTTTATAGACAAAGTGATGTTCCTCAAGTAACAGAATTAACATGGTACTTAAGTTGCTTTTATCCATACAATCGATTGACTTTAGCTCATAGTTTTAAAGATAAAAAAAATAGGCTTGAGGATGTGAATTCAGGATTGTTTAATTATCCCATTTTGATGGCAGCAGATATTTTGCTTTATGACGCAGAAATAGTACCTGTGGGTAAAGATCAACTACAGCATATAGAAATAACTAGAAATATTGCAAGCAGATTTCATAATTTTTTTGGAGAAACATTTGTAATTCCTAAAGAGCATTTACAGCATAAAACTAAGCTTATTAACGGAACAGATGGTGAAAAAATGAGTAAAAGCAAAAACAATATAATAAATATCTTTGCCGATGAGAAAATTCTAAAAAAACAAGTTCAATCAATTAAAACGAGTTCAACTCCATTAGAAGTCCCAAAAGACTGGAAGAATTGTAATCTTTTTAATATTTATAAACTAATAGCTTCAGAAAATCAGGTTGAAAAAATGAAAAATAATTACAAAAAAGGTGGTTATGGCTTTGGGCATGCAAAAAAGGAATTGATTGAGTTAATTATAAATAATTATTCAGAGCAAAGAAAAAAATTCAATTATTATATTTCAAACCCAAATGAAGTTGAAAAAATTTTAAAGGTCGGTTCTACCAAAGCTCAAATTACGGCAGATAAAGTTTTAAAAAGAGTTCGTAAAAAATTAGGTTATTAAAATAAATATTTAATATAATTTTATATCTTGAAATACATTAAACTTATACATGAATATTAATCAACATATTTTTAATTTACTTAGAGATCAAGATTGTGTGATTATTCCAAATTTTGGAGCATTTATCTGTAGAAATAGCTCGGCAAAAATTAGCTCAGATAAAACTAAAATATTTCCTCCAAATAAAGAACTCTCTTTTAATAAAAGCTTGATTAAAAACGATGGATTATTAATTAATTATATTTCTTCTCAAGAAAATTTATCCTATGAAAAAGCTGAGAAAAAAATAACTAATTGGGTAATACGAAATATCAACAAGTTAGAAAAAAATGAATCAATTGAAATAAAAAATATTGGATCCTTAATCTGCAAAGAATCCAAATATTTTTTCACTCCTGATGTAAGTTCTATATTACTAAAAAGTTCTTTTGGTTTAAAAACTATTGAAGCTACTGAATTGGTTAAATCAAATAATAAATCAAATAATACTTATTTAAGGTATGCTGCAATTTTAATTGTTTTAGTTTCTTTAACTAGTATTTTTTCTAAATCATATTTTGACTCAGTTAATAAATATAATGAAGCTACATTTGCTCAAGCAAATAAGCAAATTGAACAAAAAATTCAAAAAGCAACATTTAGTATTAATGCAGCATTACCCGTTATAAAACTTCCGATTAAAAAACAATATGGAAATTTTCATATAGTAGCTGGGTCTTTTAGGCTTGAAGAAAATTCTTTAAAATTAATTTCTCAATTAAAAGCAAAAGGATTTATAGAATCAAGAAAAGTTGGTATAAATAAATTTGGCCTTTTTCAAGTTGCATATAATAGTTACGATACTGTTGAGGAAGCAAGATTAGCTCTTTCTAAAATTAGAAATAGTGAAGATATCAATGCATGGTTATTGATAAAAAACTAAATTTTACATTATCAAAACTCCAACAAATTCGTTAACAATTTTAACTGACTCGGTATTGCCTGGGGAAACAAATGCATTAAATAATTTATTTGGAGGTGAGCTATTGGCTAGGATGGATAGAGCTGCAAGCATTTCTGCTAAAAGACATTCTGAAGAAATTGTTGTGACCTCATCTGTTAATCATGTTTCTTTTGGAAAACCAATTCCAATTGGAACAACAGTAACAATTGAGGCAAAAGTTTCAAGAGCTTTTACTACATCTATGGAAGTTTTTATTGATGTTTGGATAGACGATGATAATGGTAAGAAAATAAAAGCCAATGAAGCTATCTATACGTTTGTTGCTGTTGATAGTAATGGCAGGCCTACAAAAATTGATAAAGTAATACCAGAATCTGAAGAAGAAAAAAAAAGATATGAAGCTGCTTTAAGAAGAAAGCAGTTAAGTCTTGTACTCGCAGGTAAAATGAAAGCTAGTGATGCAACTGAATTAAAGGCTCTCTTTTCTTAATTACATTTTATATATCCAAGATGATGGGTTTTGAGGTTTCCCATCTTTAAAAATACTGAAACTTAAAATTGTTTGCTGAGATGTAATATCGGTTGCAATATTTCCAATTACCTGTTTAGTAGAAATTTTATCTCCTTTTGAAATGCTTATTTGAGATAAATTTTTATATACCGTAAAGAAATTACCGTGCTGTACTAAAACAGTATATGTATTGTTTTTGGATAGTATAATAGAATATATAATACCGTCAAAAATTGACCTTGCCTTAACATCAATAAAGGTTCTAATCCTAACTCCATTACTTTGAATAGTAGTTGTCTTAACAATAGGATGGGGTTGCTTACCAAACCCTAGAACTATATATCCCTTAGCAACTGGCCAGGGTAATTTACCTTTATTTGTACTAAAATTTTTGGAAATGAGCTGAGCTTCTTCCGTCATGACCATCCCATTATTTTTATTTTTAGATTTTGCAATAGCTTCTTTGATTAACTTGTTAATTTTCCTATCAATTTCTTTAGAAACATTTTGCTTTTTCTTAATGTCAGCAACATATTTTTTTTGATTTCGATTTATCTTAACAATCATATCATTTAAATTAACTTGTTCATTATTTAAATTAATTCTAATCTTATCATTTTCATTAATTAAATTTTGCTTACCTATTTTTTGAGAATCAAGGATTACTATAGTCTGACTTATTTCATTCGCAGTTGATTTGATTTTATTAATGGTTTTTGTTTGAAAATTTGCATACTGCTTAAAATACTGAATTCTTTTATATGCCTGAGCAAATGATGATGATGAAAAAATAAACATAATCTTGTTTAAATTAGATTTTTTCTTATAGAATTTTAATATCATTTTAGATAGTTCTTCTTTTAATAATGACTCTCGTTCATTTAAATCAAATAATTTTTTTTCTTTTAAATCAATGTCATTTATAATAATATTAAGTTGATTATTAATATTATTAATTAAATTTTCCTGAAGAATAATTTTATAGTTTATATCCTCAACATCCGAAATAATAAGACCTTTTTCTTTTTTAGTGTTTGCAAGCTTTGATTCAATTTGTTTAATTTCTCTTATAATCTCTTTTTTTTGTTTTTCCAGAGTACTTTTAGTCTGAGAATATAAATTAGGGCTTAATACAATAAAAAAAATAAGAAGAAATCTTGAAGTATACATTATAATTTTATTCTATTATAATTTTTAGGAATCTTAAAAGGAGTATTTAATTTTTCTGGGGCAGAAATAGATTTTATTTCAATTTTAAGATTTTCAATACCATTATTAAAAAAACTGATTCTTGTTGGGATAAATTGGTCTTTTAACTTTTTATATTCTTGATAATAAACTACAAGCTTATTATCAGATTCTATAAATATCTGCTTAGAAATTTTAAAGTTAAAAGGGCTAACATATATCACAGATTTTACTTTTTTATCATTAAGTAAAATATCATTTTCATAAGTGTAAAAGCCATCTATTTTTTTTCTAAAATTTGAAAAGGATAATTTTTCAATTGGAATTGCTAAAATCAGATTTTCAAAAATTTTAAAATCTGCTTTAATCCCTATTTGATCATTAACATAATTAAAATCTGATTTATAAAATGATTTTTCTAATTTGTTGTAGTATTTAATAGAGTCGTTATTTATTAAAATTCTAGCTGCACCTAAGCTTGCATTAATCCAAATTTTTTCATTCGATGATAGCCTGTAAGTAATTGTATTTGATTTTTTCTTTCCTTTAGAATTAAAGGAAATTTTTGCCTTTGCCTGTATGAAATTAATCTGATTTTCAGTTTTATTTAAAGTTCTTAAGACTTTTTTAGGAGAATGCTCATAGTTTTCCAAGATTGTTCTTTTAGAAAGTGAACAAGAAGTAAAACATACCACAAATAATAATAAATAAAAGTTTTTCATATTTTAATTTTATACTCCAGTGCTTCCGTAACCTTTGTCCCCTCTTTCAGAAGTATCTAATCTATCTGTAATATTCCATTTGACTTTTTCATGTTTAGCAACTACCATTTGAGCAATTCTATCACCAGAATTAATTTCAAAATTAATTTCTGATAGGTTAATCAATATAACACCTATTTCTCCACGATAATCAGAATCAATAGTTCCTGGTGAATTCAAAACTGTTATTCCCTTTTTTATTGCTAATCCACTTCTTGGTCTAATCTGTGCTTCATAACCAGTAGGTAGAGAAATGAACAAGCCTGTTTTAATTATCTTTCTCTCAAAAGGTTTTAACACTGCAGTCTCATTTAAATAAGCTCTCAAATCCATTCCAGCAGACTGAATTGTTTTATACTCTGGAAGCTCATTGTCTGATTTATTAATAATTTCTACATTCATTTAACAAGTTTAATAAAATTAAATATTCTCTTTTTTTCTTTAATCAAAATTACCAGATTCATAATTAATATACACAAAATTCCAACTAGAAGATTGTACCTAAAGAAATAGAAAGATGTAGTGCTTAAGATAATAGCTAGTAAAATATAAAATAAAATATTGTAAATATTATAAGGTATTGGATAATATTTTTTACCAATTAAATAAGATAAAATTGCCATTGTTAAGTAAGCAATCAGTGTTGCTATAGCTGAGCCTAGATAGCCATAAATAGGAATTAAAAAAATATTAATTATTAATGTCATGCAGGCTCCTGTCAATGAAATATAGGCTGCGAACTTTGTTCTATCTGTAACTTTATACCAAACTGATAAATTCTGGTAAATCCCCAGACAAAAATTTGCTAGTAAAATTATAGGAACAATGTGCATAGCTTTCCAATATTCCTTATCTCCAATAAAAATCACTTTTAATAAATCTAAGGTTACAACTACAAATACTAAGATTGATGATCCAATAATTACAAATGTTTCAAGTACTAAGGCATAATTTTTTTTTGAACTGTTTTTATCAGCTTCGCTAAAAAAGAAAGGCTCAATGGCAAGCTTGTATGAAACAGAAAATAATGTCATAAAAATAGCTAACTTATAGCAAGCTGAATACATTCCAATTTGTGTCTTTGCAATACTTTCTGGTAATAGAAAGTCTAATAATATCTTGTCAAAAGTTTCATTTATTGTATAGGCTAGCCCTGATATCAATATAGGAAAGGCATAATATAACATCCTTTTAAGTAAAATTGGATTTGCCCTATAATTAATGTTAAAATAAAATGGAGTCAATAAAATTAGTGAAGCTAAGCTTGCTAATAAATTTGCAATAAAAATATAACTGATTTCAAAGTTTTCAAAATAAATATTTTCTAGAAATTGATATTGAACTATCAGGTCTTTCAAAAAAATTAAAAAGAATATGTTTAAAGAAAAGTATACTAGAACATTAGCGATCTTGACATAAGAATACCTTAAAGCTTGTCCCTTAAGCCTAAGATAAGCAAACGGGATTACTGTTAAAGCATCAAAAGCTAAAATCCAAATGACTATTGATAAATAGCCAGTTCCAATTCCTGTGAATTGAGAAATGTTTGATTTAAAAATGTTAAATATTGAAACGAACATTATAGTGCTAAAGATTAAAGAAACGGCAGAAGTACTAACAACATCTTTTTTGTTTTTTTCAGAATTATAAAATCTAAAAAAAGAAGTTTCTAGTCCGTAAGAAAGAATTACATTAAATAATATTACATAAGAGAAAATTAGGGACAATGTTCCGAATTCCGAAACCTCACTTAAAACACTTTTATCAGTATGTATACGAACAAGAATTACACTTATTACTCTAGGGAAAACCGTTGCAATTCCATAAACAAAAGTTTGCCTAAATAATTGTAAAAATTTTTCCAAGAATAATGAGTTTAAAATCTAAAAATAAACTAATATAATTTGGAAAGCAAAAAGGCTAAATATCAATTAGCTATTTAAAGCTTCTGCACCACCTACAATTTCTAAAATTTCATTTGTAATTGCTGCTTGTCTAGCTTTATTATAAGTTAATTTTAATTGATCTCTTAATTCTGTTGCATTGTCTGTAGCTTTATGCATAGCTGTCATTCTAGCACCATGTTCTGAAGCATATGAGTCTCTTACAGATTTATAAAGTTGTGTTTTTAAAGACTTTGGGATCAATTCCGAAATAATTTCTGTCTGAGATGGTTCAAAAATATAATCAATCAGCTCATTATTTTCATCTGAATGGCTGTTTTCTATTGGAAGATACTGCTCATTTGTAACAATTTGCGTTGCAGCATTTTTAAATTTGTTATATACAATTGTAATTTTATTAAATTCTTTATCAGAATATTTTGACATTAATATTTCTGCGATTTTTGATATATTTTCAAACGTGAGATTATCAAAAATTTCATTATTAGTCTGAATAACATTATGTGTCTTTGACAAAATATCTGCCCCTTTTTTACCTATACAATAAAATGAAACCTCGAGACTAGAAGTTTTAGCAATTTCCAAACACTCTTTAATAACATTGGAATTAAATGCGCCACACAAACCCCTATTAGAAGTAATGCAAACTACTAAAAGGGTATTTCCATTTCTGGATTGTAAAAATTCATTTTCAATCTCGGCAGATGAAGATAAATCAATCAACATTTGGGTTAACTTATCTGAGTAAGGTCTCATTGCGGTAATAGCATCTTGTGCCTTTTTAAGTTTTGCGGCTGAAACCATTTTCATAGCACTTGTAATCTGCATTGTAGAAGATACAGACGAAATCCTATTTCTTATTTCTTTTAAATTTGCCATTTTTAAAACTTTAAGACTAAATCAGAACATGCTTTCTCTAGATTAGTAATTACCTCATCTGTTAATTTCCCTTTTTTAATAGTTAACAACGTATCTTGATATTTGTCGTTTAAAACTCTAATATATTCTGATTCAAATTCTTTTATTTTATCAACAGGAATATCTCTTAATAAATTTTTAGAACCCACATAAATTATTGCAACTTGATCTTCAACTTTAAATGGATCATTTTGAGCTTGTTTTAAAATTTCAACATTTCTTCTTCCTTTTTCAATAACATTTAAAGTAGCAGCATCAAGATCAGAACCAAATTTTGCAAAAGCCTCAAGCTCTCTAAATTGAGCCTGATCTAATTTTAATGTTCCTGAGACTTTTTTCATTGATTTAATCTGTGCTGAACCTCCAACCCTTGAAACAGAAATACCTACGTTAATAGCAGGCCTGACCCCAGAGTTAAATAAATCAGACTCTAAAAATATTTGACCATCAGTAATAGAAATAACATTAGTAGGGATATAAGCTGAAACATCTCCTGCTTGAGTTTCAATAATTGGTAAAGCCGTTAAAGAACCACCACCTTTAACTTTAGATTTTAAAGATTCTGGGAGATCGTTCATCTCTTTTGCAATAGAATCATCCTTAATAACTTTTGCAGCTCTCTCTAATAGTCTTGAATGTAAATAAAATACATCACCAGGATATGCTTCTCTACCAGGTGGTCTTCTCAGTAATAAAGATATCTCACGATATGCTACAGCTTGTTTTGATAGATCGTCATAAATAATTAATGCTGGTCTACCGGTGTCGCGAAAATATTCTCCGATTGATGCACCTGTAAATGGAGCATAAACTTGCATTGCTGCAGGGTCAGAAGCATTAGCCGCTACAATAGTTGTGTAAGCCAACGCGCCTTTATCTTCTAATATTTTTGCAATTCCAGCTACTGTAGAAGCCTTTTGTCCAACGGCAACATATATACAATAAACAGGCTCACCTGCATCATAAAACTCTTTTTGATTAAGTATTGTATCGATACAAACCGTAGTTTTACCAGTTTGTCTATCTCCAATCACTAGTTCTCTTTGACCCCTTCCAATGGGTATCATGGCGTCAACAGATTTAATGCCAGTTTGTAAAGGTTCATTAACTGGTTGTCTAAAAATTACACCTGGAGCTTTTCTTTCTAGTGGCATTTCATAAAGATCTCCTTCCAATTCTCCTTTTCCGTCGATTGGATTTCCTAGAGTATCTACTACTCTTCCTACAATACCTTCGCCTACATTAACAGAGGCGATGGTTGAAGTTCTTTTAACGGTGTCGCCTTCTTTAATATCGGTTGATGTTCCAAGAAGAACTATTCCAACATTATCCTGTTCTAAATTTAGTACGATACCCTGAGTTCCGTTTGAAAATTCAACTAATTCTCCATATTGAGCGTTTGAAAGTCCATAAGCCCTGGCAATTCCATCACCAACGGTTAATACGCTTCCAATTTCGTTTAATGATGATGATGAGTCAAAATCTTTCAATTGTTTTTTTAAAATTGCTGAAATTTCAGCTGGATTTACCTCGGCCATATTATTTAATTTGTAAGTTCAGTTTTTAAATTATTTAAGTTTTGCTTTATGCTAGCATTATACTCTTTTCCATCAAACCTTATAATAAAGCCGCCTAAAATATTTGGTTTTACCAGATTTTTTAGACTTATAGATTTAACGTCTTCAATATTAATCATTGAAAGGATTTTTTCTTTCAGTTCTTTATTGATAGGAGAAGCTGTAATTATAACGGCTTCTTTTATATTGTTATAATTATTATATAATTCTGTAAAGCTATTAGCAATATCATTTGCTATAGAAAGTCTTTTATTAAAAATTAACAAATCCAATAACTTAATAGTTAATGAGTTGGGATTTTCAATTAATGACAATATGACTTTCTTCTTATCTCCATTATTAATCTGTGAATTAGACAGTAAATTTTTAAATTCAGATGAGCTATTATTTAAAGAGTTGATAATATGCATGTCAGAAAAAACTCCATCTATAGAATTTTCTTCTTTAGCAATATCAAAAATTGCTTTTGCATATCTTATTGCTGCTCTTGACTGCATTAATTTAATTTTGTTTTATCTAAGGTTTCCTGGATGTTTTCTAATTGCTTTTCTTTATTATCTAACTCCTTGGCTAGAAGTTTTTCAGCTATACTGAGAGAAAGGTCTACAACAGTGTTTTTTAATTCCTTCATTGCTGCAGACTTTTCATTTTCTATTGCTATTTTCGCAGACTCAATAAGCTTATTTGCTTTTTCAGTTGCTTCATTTTCAGCATCAGAAATTATTTTAGATTTTAGTTCTCTAGCCTCTTTTAGTAATGTCTCTCTTTGCAGTTTTGCTTCGTTTAAGATCTTCTCATTGTCAGATTTTAAATTTTGCATTTCTTCTTTTGCTTTTTCAGCTGCGGAAAGAGCGTCTTTAATAGACTTTTCTCTGTCATTAACTGCTCCTAAAATTGGCTTCCATGCAAATTTTGCTAAAACAAAATACAGAATTCCAAAAGAAACTGTTGTCCAAAAAATAAGACCAATGTCGGGTGTTACTAAATCCATATTAACTAATTAAGATTAATAATAGTATCTATTTAATAAGAGATACAACTACTGCAAATAGTGCAACCGCTTCAACGAATGCAATTAAAACAATCGCTGACCCTTGCAACTTACCTTGCATTTCTGGCTGACGAGCCATTGCGTCCATAGCTGACCCCCCAATTTGACCAATACCTATACCTGCACCAATAGCAGCTAAGCCTGCACCAATAGCAGCGAATGCTCCGTAATCAACAACTGTTTCCTGTAAAAAAATAATTAAACTCATGTTTATAAAATTTAAAATTAATGTTCATGTTCTTCTATTGCACTACCTATGTATAAAGCAGACAACATTGTAAATATATATGCCTGAATGGCAACAACTAAAACTTCAATAAGACTTATAAATACAGAAAAGAATAATGATGCTGGAGCTAACCAGACAGTCTTAAAAATAAATATAAGTGATATTAAACTTAATATTATAATATGCCCTGCTGAAATGTTTGCAAACAATCTTATCATAAGGGATATAGGTTTAATAAATATTCCTAAAAATTCTATCGGAGCAAGAAATAATTTCATAGGAACAGGTATTCCTGGCATCCAAAATATGTGCTTCCAATAATCCTTGTTAGCAACTAAGGTTGTAATAATAAATGTAATTGCAGCCAAAACAAATGTAAAAGCAATATTTCCACTAAGATTTGCGCTAAAAGGAAAGAAAGGAATTAGCCCCATGACGTTATTTATCCAAATGAAAAAGAATAATGTCAATAAAAAAGGCATGTAAGTTTTATAATTTTTTTCTCCAATCATAGGGACGGCAACTTCATCCTTTATAAAAAGAATCAAAGGTTCAGTAAATTTTCCTAATCCTGTTGGCTCGCCTTTTGTAGAATTTGAATAAGTTTTAGCAGTAGCTATAAAAATCAGGGCTAACAAAATCATAGAAATAAACATTGAAAAGACAAGCTTTGTTATCGAAAGGTCAAGCGGTTTTTTATTTAAAACATTACCCTGCTCATCATAAGAGATATATTTAGCATTATTTTCAGTGTTAGCATAAAATATTTTTTCGTGATACTTGACAAAAAGTTGTCCATTTTTATCTACAACAACTTTACCAGAATCATCATGATCAAACTCAGAAGATAGAAATGTGACCAATCCATTTTTTGTCCAAAGTATAATAGGAAGTGGAAGGGAAACGCCATGTCCGTTAATATCCATTATATGAAATTCGTGTGAATCTTTGATATGATGCATGATCATTTCATTTACATCAAACTCTTTGGTGTCATCGGAATTTCCAGCTGGGTTGGCAAAAACATTTGCAGAAAAAAGTGTGAAAAAAATTAGGGTAAACATCCCTGATAATCTTAAAAGCATTTTTGCTAAAATTTCTTCTAATTAATATGGTTGCAAATGTACACACATAAAAACAAATTTCAAACAAAAAAAAAGAAGAAGTTTTTAAATATTATTAAAGGTTTTCTTAAGGCTAAATATTTCAAACGAAAGGAATAAAAAATAAACTGGGAAAAAATTATATGCAACTATTTTTATATCGTAAAATGAATCGTTTTTATAGTAAATAAAGAAAATTATTGTAGCGAGCATTTTAATAAATGTGAGTAATATAAAAAATGCAAGAGGCTTAACTAACTTGTGTGCTATATTTAGCCTTGAACTTATTATGAAAAATAAAACCGCAAAAAAATTAAATATATAGATAGAATTAATAGGTGTTAATTCCCAGTTATTGTTTTTGGCAAAGCCTGAATGAAGATTATATAACAAAATGGTAACAGCTAAAAGGTTAATGAAATCTATATTTTCTTTTAGAATATTACTCATTTTTTGTGACCTGACTAATTATGTAATAGATAGAGATTAAAATTGAAAGTAATGAAAAAATAATGGTGAATAAATCATTTGAATTATTGAAATAATCATCAAGTCTTAATCCAAGATATATTCCACCGCCGATAACAATTAACATTTGGAATGCAAGCTGAGAATATATTATAAAATTATGCTGATTTTTCTTTCTTTTCAGATGAGTTTTTTTCTTCAATATTATTAAGCTCTTTTACACCACCTTTCATAGAACATGTGGCATTAAATGTTGCGCCAGGCTCCACAGATAATTTTGCAATTTCTACTTCTCCCTCTATATATGCAGAAGACCTAAGGGTCAGCATTCCTGAAAGCTTTAATTTACCTGAAAAACCGCCCTCAAAATCAGCGTTCTCGCCCTCAAGGCTACCATTAACAACTCCTGTTTTACCCACAACTATTTTTCCTGTAGTTTTAATATTTCCTTTAATATTTCCTTCAACCCTAAAATCTCCTTCACTAAAAATATCACCCACAAGTGTTGTTCCTTGTGTTATCATATTTTGTTGATTTGTATTACTCATAATCAGTTTTTTAATTACTAAACTTATTTAAATTTTTATGAATTTGAACCGTCTTATAGTTGTCTGATGATATCACGTAAAACGATTCTGCCTGAATACTAATAGTTTTTTCTAGTCTTTCCGAAAGGCCTAAACTGCCATCGTAACTCTTTAAACCATGAATAACAACAAATGTAATAATATTATTGTAAAAATCTTCAGAAACTCTTAAGTCTAAATAATCTATTTCCTCAATATATATACGAAGATCATTGATTTGCTGGTTAATATCCTCTTTTGAATTCACATCAAAAGTGTATAAAATCTTATAATTATCAGATAATTTATTTTCTTTAAACTCGTCATTGGCGATTGAAGGCAAAACATCTTCAATAATCCTTTCTGCTTCCTTGCCTTCTTTAATACTAGAATAATTTAACTTTATAAATTCTAGGGATTTTTTATACTGGTCAAAGCCGTAAAGCCTTGCAATTGCCAATGATTTTAAAAACTCAAATTTAGAAACAATAGGCTCTCCATTAAATAATATTATATTTTTATCACAATCTGAAATTACATCTAAATATTTCTCAGACTCATATAAAGAATACATCTCTTCATATACAAAACTCGAATTTTGATTGCCATTTATCGTTGCTTGAGGATCTAATAAAATTGCTGCATACTTTGAATCTGGATGATTCTTTATAATATCTTCTTTAAATTGTTTTGCTAATTTAATTGAGTCTAGTGAAGACCAGTTTTTATGAATAAAAAATTTAGATGGAGGGATTAAACTTGAGTCTGGATTACTCTCTAACAAATTATATAATTTTCTATTTGAAATTTCATATTCTTCAAATTGATCTTTATAGATTGCCCCTAACCTAAAGTATGCATCGTTTCTTTTTCTTCTTATACTGTCAATTAAATTGATGTCTTTTGGGATTAAGTTAATGTAATATGACGGAGACAGAATGCTGTCTTTGTCAATTTGATCTAACATGTCTGAAATATTATTATTTTTTTCATCTGTAGTAGAAATTGACCACCTCCAGTTATCGGCCAGTCTCCTATTCCCCCATCTGTTTTTAAAATCTGTTTTACCATAGGCTATTGCAGTAGAGTTATAAAAATAAAATAGAGCTTCATTAGAGTCAGAAAGTAAGCTTATTGAATTTGAAGAGCCAAAATTTTTATTTTTGTTTTTTTCTTTCTTCTGACTTTCATTAATTTTTTCAACATACTTTTTAAAATAATCAATTCTTTTTTCATTCGGCATTTCAATTAAATCTATAATACTATCCAACTCTGATGAAACAGTCTCATAATATATTAAATCATTTAAATTTTCTCTTTTTCTAGAAATTTTTCTAAATTTTCTTGACCTATTATTTAATTGAGTTAATGTGCTATCATAATATAAACCCGATTCTAAATAATTTTTATTTCTAAAATTTAGCTCTGCTAATTCGTTATAATTTTTAGCAACTAAAAACTGCTCATTTGAATCTGTTCTAAGTGATTTATTGAAATATGTAACTGCTGTTGAATCTAATTTTTTAAACATAATTTCTTCATTCTGAATTAAATCTCTTTTTTTAAGATTTAACATCGCTAACTGATGGAAAATTATATCCAAAAAATTATTGTTTTCAAAATTTTCGGCAAGCAATTGTAATTCTAGCAATGAATTATCAATTGAGTCTGAAACCATTGATCTTTTTATATAAGAGTTAACATAAAACTCTCTAGGTATTTTTCTATGTAAATCTATTATCTCAGAATATAAAGTATATGCTGTATCAGTGACCAAAAGTTCTTGATACAGCTGAGCTAGTAAAAACTTTTTTCTTGTATATTTTACTAAATCTTTCTGTTTAAAAAAAGATTTTTTAAGGTAAAATAATGAACTATCTAATTGCTCAATATTGATAAATGCTTGAGATATATAAGAATACGCTGAAGACCTTTCTTCTTTTGAAAGATTAGTCTCCCCCAATAACTCTTTTAAGTTATCTATTGCATATTTATTTTGATCTATTCTAATATTAACTTTTTCCTTCCAAATTTTTACTTGATTTATTAATTCGCTTGTAGGGTACTTATATAATATATAATTGAAAGCCTCTAGTGCAGGGATAAATCTATTATCAAAATATCTGGATTTTCCAAGTAATAAGTATGCTTGGTCCATAACGGGATTTTTTTCCTTGCCCGCAACATTCATAGAGTGCTTTTGAATAGCTAAAGTTGCTTTTTCTTCAGCTTTGGTGAAATTTGTTTCTCTATCTTCATCAAGATCAGTATCAATATATTTATATTTTTCTATTGGAATTAGTTTCCAAAAATTTTCCTTCTCACTGTTATTTAATTCTTCCGATCCTAATGAATACAAATTCTCTCCGTTAAAAAGATAATTATAAGTAGTTGTAAGGGAATGGAATTTTTTATTTAAAAATTTGTCCTTTTTTCTTGAACAGCCAGAAATAAGTATTGCCGCAAAAAAAGATAAAAAAATATATGTAAAAAAATTTTTCAATTTATTAAATAATATAACTTTAAAACAGAATAACAATAATGATATTGTGCAAAAGCAAAAATAGACATCTTTTTAATATGAAGTGGAAATTAATTAAATTCGCTTACAAATAAGAAAATTGGATACAATTAAAATTACATATAAAGTTGATGGAGTTGAAACTACAGTTGATGGCGACAAAAACAAAACACTGCTTGATACTGCTATAGAAAATGATATTGATGCGCCATATTCTTGCAAAGGTGGTGCGTGTGCTACTTGCATTGGGACACTGAAAAAAGGGTCAGTTGATCTTGAACAAAATTATATCTTAACCGATGGTGAACTAGAGGGTGGCCTAATAATTACTTGTCAAGCATATCCTACATCAAGTGAAATATTTCTGGATCTAGATGATAACTAAATTATTTCATTAATTCTTTTTAATATATCCTTGACTTCAATGCTATTTATTGCATTAATATATTCCTTTGGACAATTTTTACCATAAATGCTAACAGGTATTTTTGGGTATTTATTTATATCTGCTATAATAGAATTTTCTTCTGGCTGTCCAAAAGGTGAATAACCTAAGTAAGGGTGTGTTGCTCCCCATAAAGAAATTACATTGACTCCGAAAAGAGATGCAATATGCCCATTTGCGGAGTCCATAGAAATCATAATATCTAAATTTGAGATAACTGCCATTTCATCCTTCAAACTTAATTTTCCTGCTACAGAAAAAGTGTTCTGTCGTTCTTCGGCAATATATTTTAACCTACTCTCTTCTTCCCCCTTAGCACCAAACAAAACTATGGTTACACTAGAGGATAAATAATCAATGATTTTTAAAATATTTTCTAAAGAATATTCTTTAGAGTCATGCTTTGCAAAAGGAGCTATACCCACTAATTTTTTTGAATTTATGAAATTGTAGTTTGAATTTGAAATGTCTACCTTCTTATAAGCAGTAAATTTTTCTAAATCCAGATTAACCTTTAAATCTGAAAAAACATCAGAGTATCTCTGGTGCATAGACTTTAATTTTTTTAATTTTCCTGTATTTAGAACCTTTTTCTTTTCATTTCTTCCTTTATTAACTCTCAAAAAAGGAATATTAGAATTTAGTAAAAACTTGATAATATTTGTTCTTAAAACATTATGCAGATCAATAATATAATCTACTTCTAATTTTATTATTTCCCTCTTAAGCAAAAATAATCCAAAAATAGTTTTATGGTTTTCTTTGAAAAATAAAAAGTTAATATCTGGAATTTGATTGAATAATTCAGAAAAAAACTTTGTGGTCAAAATTGTTATTTTAGTCTTTGGGTGGCTGTTTTTAAAAACACTAATGACGGGTACTGTCATTGCCACATCACCAAAAGAAGATAATCTTATTATTAATATGTGTTTATTCAAAATATATTATTAAAAAGCCACATTTTGACTATTTTTATTATTCATAATCTTCATATGATTTTTCTTCTATAAAACCAGATCCGGTTAGTAAATTGATAGCTTTTTTGACATCACTTCGTTTGTCATTAGTAAAGTAAACTGCTCTTGCTAAATCGACGAATTTTACTCCAAAATCTTTATTTCTTTCACACTCTCTAATATCATCTTCTATTCTCCATAATTCTGAATTAATATCCGCTAATTTATTATAGTGTCCTTGTAAATCAGCATCATATTTCTTGAATAACTCTTTGGCAATAGGGTTTAGTTCGTTAAACTCTTTTTTAACATTAAGTAGTTTTTTTTGATCTTTTATATTTGATAATTTTAATTCTAGAATTGTCAATTTATCTAAAATCTCACCTGTTGAAACTTCAATTTTCATACTTTATTTATTTAATCTTAAAAAGAATATGAGTTAATCATAATAGTAGTTAAAATCACTATTTCAAAAAACAAATTTATTCTTTGTACAGAAATAATTTTAATCAAAGTTACCAGAAAAGGGAAGAACAAAAAAATTGTATAGTCCTCTGCTAAGAAAAACAGCGCTATTGAATTTAAAAAAAATAGTGTAAGAAAAGAGTTTTTCAGCCTTTCATTTAAATTACTTCCAAAAAATTTAAAAATATAAATTGAAAAAATTGATATAGCTGTTATTGGAAATAAAATTTTTGGAAAACCTAAGTCTGGGCAATAATGACAAGACTGAAAATCAAATAAAAAATTTTCTGAAATTTTAATCAGGTAAAAATAATTAAGGCTAAATTCTTTTGTTAGGCTAAGGTAAAAACCTGCTATCAAAAGAACAGAAATGTAACCCAAAAAAACTTTAAATAAAATATTGAAATTGATTTTGTGATATATATATATGCCAAAAAATAAAGTAAAACAAAAAATTAAATTTATAGGGTTTAAAATTGTTGACACAGAAAACCAAAAACCTATATCGATTAACTTTTTATCTGTTTTTTTAGCACTTTGAAGATTATAAATTTTTCTAACCGAAAGCAGTAAAAAAAAATATGAAAGTACTATTAAAGCATTCAGTTCAGTTTTATAAAAAAACCCGCTAAAAATAATTAAACCAAGCGTAGTATACTGGTTGTTTTTTAGAATTGAATTTTTGGAAATTATAAAAATTGACAATAAAAAAACTAGAATCAGTGCAAGAGATGATGATAGGTTATTTAAGGAAATTATATCTTTTTTAAAATTAAACATTATCCCTATTGATAAAAATGAGGAGACAATTAATTGTGGAAGTTTTGTAAACTTAAAAAACTGTATTATCATGTAAACATTTGTATATTTGCAAAGTAAATAATTAAAACAATAATGAAAGAGTTCTTTTACGGCATTGAAAATCTTTTTGTTAACTATTTTTTTATACCCTTCGACGCGTTAAGAGAAATTGGCGATTATAATTGGTGGCTTGCGAATATAATGGTGTGGATTTTTTTATTAATTGGAACTACCGCCTTTACCTATTGGATGATACAACTTAAAAAGTTTGATGACAATGAGGAAGAAGATAAAACTATAACAGCACACGACTATTTATAAATCAAAACCTATATCTTTTCTGTAATTCATATTCTCAAAACTAATTTTTTCAATTGAGCTGTATGATTTTTTTAAAGCTTTGTCAATTGTTTCTGCTGATGAAGTTACTGCAAGTACTCTTCCTCCGGATGTTATTATTTTATCATCTTTCTTGACTGCACCAGCATGAAACACTATTGATTCTGTTATAGAATCTAATCCATAAATTTGTTTACTTTTTTGATAATCTTCAGGATATCCACCTGAGACTAAAAAGACTGTTGCTGTTGCTAAATCATCAATAATCAGATTGTACTTCTCTAATGAACCATTTTTTAAAGAGATAAGTAATTGCAGAAAATCTGATTTAATTCTTGGTAAAACTACCTCAGATTCAGGGTCTCCCATTCTAACATTATATTCAATAATATATGGCTCATTCTCAACAATTATTAAGCCAAAGAAAATAAACCCTTGATACTCTAAATTGTCTTTTTTTAAACCATCTATTGTTCTTTTAATTATTTTATTTTCTATTTTATTTAATAGTTTTTTAGATAAAAATGGGGGTGGCGAAACAGCTCCCATGCCACCAGTATTTAAGCCGGTATCACCCTCACCAATTCTTTTATAATCCTTAGCACTAGGTAAAAGCTTATACCTTTTGCCATCTGTTACAACAAAACAGCTTAATTCTATTCCGTCTAAAAATTCTTCTACAACTACACTGCTGCTTGCCCTGCCAAATTTTGAATTGATTAGCATTTCATAAAGTTGTTCTTTTGCTTCAACAGCGCTTTCAATAATTAACACACCTTTTCCTGCCGCAAGTCCATCTGCTTTTAAAACATAGGGAGGGCTCATTTTATCTATATAATTATAACCGTCATCAATATTATTAGCTGTAAATGTTTCATGTTTTCCAGTCGGAATATTATGTTTATTTAAAAACTCCTTTGCGTAGTCTTTACTGCCTTCAAGCTGCGCTGCTTCTTTTTTGGGGCCAATAATTATAATATCTTTTAGCAGCCTATTATTGATGAGAAAATCGTGAATTCCGTTAACAAGCGGTACCTCAGGACCAACAATAACCAAAGAAATTTCATTCTCAATAATCGCTGACTCAATTAAGCTAAAATCGTCAATTTGAATCTCTAGGTTAGTTGCAAGATTTAATGTTCCTGAATTTCCTGGTGCTACAAAAAGATTTGTACACAAGGGACTTTCTTTAATTTTATACGCAAAAGCATGCTCTCTACCTCCAGATCCTAAAATAAGTACATTCATCATTATTTCATTGAAGTTAGTATGCTTTTTTTTGACCAGTTATAAAATTTATAGATGTTAAAAATACAATATTTAAGTCCAAGAGTAAAGACCAATTCTCTAAATAATAAATGTCATATTTTACCCTGTTAACAATATCTTCTTCTGTTTCTATCTCTCCCCTGTAACCTTTTACTTGTGCTAATCCGGTTATACCGGGTTTAACAAAATGTCTAACCATAAATTTATTAACTGTTTTCGAATATCTTTCATTTTCTCTTGTCATGTGTGGTCTTGGGCCTACAACTGACATGTCTCCGATTAAAACATTAAAAAATTGTGGCAACTCATCTAAACTTGTTTTTCTTAAAATTTTACCAAGCCTGGTAACCCTGAGGTCATTTTTTGTAGCTTGTTGAATATCAGCATCACTGTTTTCAATCATAGATCTAAACTTAAAACATTTGAATTCTTTATATTTTATTCCGTTTCTAGTTTGTTTAAAAAAAACTGGACCTGAGCTTTCTAATTTAATTAAAAGAGCAATTAAAGGAGTAAGCCATGATAATAAGAATGTAATAACTAGAAAAGAAAATATGATATCAAATATTCTTTTTAAAAAAGTATTGTAGTCATTTGAGAGTGGCATTTCGCGTAAAGACTGCACAGTAGATAATCCGTATGTATCTGTTTTTAATTTTTTTGACAGCAAACCCCCTCTTTCAGAAATAAATTTTAAAATTTTGAAATTATTTTCGCAAAATTGAATCAATAATTTTATTTGGTTTTCACTTAGTTCATTTGCTGAACAATATACTTCATCAACATTTCTGCTTTTAATAAAATTAAAACACTCATCTAAATCTAATTCCTCAGGGCTTTTAAAATTGAATGTCTTCCTGTTTTCATAGCCTAATTCTTTTTGAGCAATAAAAAATTTCTTTAATTCATTTACAGAATCATTATTTCCTATTATAATAGTTTTTCTAAAGTTTCCTCCAAAACCTAATCTAAATGTTTGCAGGCCATAAAATAATGTGAACTTAAAGGCGCTAATCAATATGAAAGTATAAATAATAAAATTTAAAATTTTTAATGGGCTTGGGTTTGGTGTTTCAACGACTCCAAAAAAAGCATAAACTATAATTGTGTAAAGAAAAAGCTGGTAGAATACATACGAAATTATGTTTATGAGTTTCGTAAACCTATATACCTCATAAAATTTTGTCACATATGAAGATATCAGCCAAGATATACTAAACATTAATAAAGGAAGGGTTTTTATCAAAGAGGGGTCAAGGAACAAATACAGAAATAATACAATAACAAAGAGGTCAAATATTACTGAAATAGGTCTTAAATATTTTGAAAATCTTCCAGCGTACTTTTTTACCATTTGGAGATTTTACAATAATTTTTTTGAAACATAATTTTTGAATTTTTTTTCAAAATTTTCAGTACTAAACTTTGAAGCGTGTCTTGAAATTTTTGAATAATCAAATTTAACGCTTTTAAAACGCTCTATTGCTTTTAAAATTGCATCAGGGTTTTGCGAATTAAACAAAACTCCTGTTTCACCATCAATCACTGTTTCTGCTAAGCCACCACT
>TARA_Y200000002_G_scaffold8107_1_pt1 | contig 22478 bp, 28 predicted proteins | sample TARA_Y200000002 | Tara Oceans TARA_Y200000002 (sample SAMEA2619388) | marine metagenome | biome: marine biome (ENVO:00000447); feature: surface water layer (ENVO:00002042); material: "saline water (ENVO:00002010), including plankton (ENVO:xxxxxxxx)" | depth 5 m | reverse complement strand
AGAGTAAAGCTTACTCTCCTTACCTAAACCTATGAAGAAGTAACTGACACCATCAGTATCCTCTATAAACGACTTTGCAGCATGAATATTGTTCATTACTCTGCTCCCCTTTTTAATAATAATAATTCAGATAATTTAGTAAGCTTTCCATCAAGAAACCAAAAAACCCTTATAAATCTTGTGCCATGAGAATTAGTTACAAAATGCCATGTATATGTAACTCTTTTCCACAAATCTTTACCAAAATAATGTTCAAGATTTCTTTGTGATTCTGAAGGATATTCTTTTGTATATCCAACAGTATCATTAATAATTTTCATTGTTGTTGCTAAGTCATCTTTTTTTGTTGGTTTTACAATATCAAAGTCTTTGAATTGCTTTCTGTATTCAACCAACTTAAAGACTAAATCACAATCTATTGATAAATGTTGCAGTATTGGTCTGTGCTTTTCTCTGACATGACATAGGTCAAAAGGCAAGTCATATGATTCTAACCATCTTTCTTGAGGTGTTGAGCCTTTATGCACCATTGTTTTTCTAGCACATTCATAAGCACGATTAAGGTAACTTAAAGCAAGTTTTTGTGAAGCCTTAGAAGTAAAAAAAGAAAATGAACTTAACTCAAGTGCATTATCTATATTTTGTGTCAATGTAAGCATTATTATCTCCAATATCTTTTGTTGTCGTCAAATTGTGGTGCATATTTGGATTTTCCATCATTGCAACATTTAATCATCCCAAGCATGATCCCATGCACGTTGTAACCAAGATTGTTGCAGTAAACAGTATCCCAATGAGTACCGTCTGCATGGCATACTTGTATCTTAGCAACACCAGTGAATTTTTTGATTAATGCAGAAACACCAGTTTCCTTATGTTGAAAAGCACCTTTCATAGTTCTTTCCAAATTCTGATAACCATTCTTCTTCATTTTGTTCTCCTCTTCTAATGGGTGGACACAAGTCCACTTTTTTATTGCGAGAACTAACTTTTTGTTTTAAAAGACCCCTTAGTAAAGCTTAAGAAAACTTAGGTGGGGTGGCCGAGTGGTTAAAGGCAGCAGACTGTAAATCTGTTGTTAACCATAAAAAGCAGTTCACACTTATTAAATTAATCATTAATTCACAAATTGCAAGACCTAAGTGTCCTAAGGGTGGACACAAGTCGAAAAAACACCGATCAAACCTAAGCCTGATCAGTGTTTGAGCCAATTTATTTATTTTTTAGTTTAGCTATTGATTTTAGACCAAAAGAGGCAGCTATAGAGGCTAATATTCCATAACTAAGCCAATCAGGACAGTCTTCTCTTAGAAACTTAAAGCCATCTGAGATAAACGGTTGAAGTTGAGGAATGAAACAAGCAAAAATTAAGGCAATAAAGCATACCGTCCATGCCTCATCCTTCCAGCTTGAATCTGATGCACTCATGGCTTTTTCTTCCCATGAACCATCTTGCTCCACTTTCTTTACCTGAGCATTTACTTTAGCTACTTCTAGCTTTTGTTTAGCTACGGCTTTCTTTTGCCTTCCCTCTAGCCATGTAGAGGCTATAGAGGAAACAGCAGATATTAAGGGCATCATGCCGGAACCTCGCAACTAGCAATCATATCAGCTACTTCATTACTTCTTTTACCTACTTGCCTCGCATAACGGCTATCTAAAAGCTCCTCAGAGGCTTTAACAAAGCTACCTTCTCTCAGGTGCTTTAGAGTTTTCTTGAACTGTAGGAGCCGTTTTATGCCCATATTATAGCTAAGATTAACCAAGGCTTCTTGAGCTGCCGGTGGAAGATCTTGAAAGAAACTTATATTATGCTGTACATCAATAACACAGACATCGAAGTCGTCTTCAAATTGTTTCTCTAGGACATCATGAGGGTAGGCGACATCATCCTTATACTGATCTTCAGGAAGGCATAAATGTCCGTAGCCTATCGTCCTATAGCCGAGGCTGTCCTTATATACAGTATCCCTATACCCTTCGTGATGCTTTATTTGACTTTTTACTCTTTCTAGATCCATTGTTTTCTTTCTCTCTTTCTAGCTTTTGTTGTAATTCAAGGTATTTAACCTTTTCTTGGAGTTTCCTTTTCTTAAGGTATTCATTTCGTTTTTCTTGTTTACGAATTGGGTTATTGAGTTTCTTGTTAAGAGCTTCAATTGTATCGGCAGTTAATAATCGTAGTGGTTTTCCATTTAGTGGGATGATTATCTTGAGCCTTGAGGATGTCTTAATTGTTAAAACATCTATATCTTACCTACCCATTTTGCTAAACCATAGACTACGCCTATAGTCACACCGATGAATACCACAGCTCCAAAAATCCAACCGGCTATCTCTAGCATTTCTTCCCTTTGCTTTTGAGCCATCTTTTCTGCATAGCGTCTAGACTTACGAGCCTCAGCTTGAAATCTCTGCCAATCTTGCCATAAACCAGCTCTACCAGCGTAGATCATAATCTCTTTAAGTTGTTTCTCTTGTTCTTTAATTTTCTCCAAAGCCATAAACTCTTCTAAATCTGACCCACCTAAACCCTTAGCTTTTTTCTTACTAGCTTTCTTCTCTATTTGTTCCTTTGCGAAGACAAAGTCGGAGATCTGTTTGCCACAACTAGCTAATTCTTTTCCGTTTGAAACGAAACTTTTAATAACACTAAAGGCAGCATTTGCAGCAGCTAATTCAGCTAACATTCATTATTTCCTTAATTTAGTAGGTTTACAGTAAGCTGTAATCCTTACGGTTGCTCTCTCCTTATCTATTTTAGTTGGTATTGGTGGTTGTTTATTTAAGCGTTCAGCAAAGTATAGGCATCGGTTAATATCATTGAAATATTCAGTGGATATAACTTGAGTGCCTAGCAAAGTTACTAAGGCAAAAACAAACATCACTTCATTATTATGGATATCATCAATGCTATAACAGTAATTGTACTTGCCATTAGCATTGCCTCTAATCTCCATAGTCGTTTATCTAGTTGAGCTAACTTTTCATTCACTTGTTCGTATCTCAAGGCACACTCTTTTTCATGGGCATCTAGTTCCATTTGTACTTGAAGTTCAGGTTTCATGGACATCTTCATCAGCCTTTAATCTCCATAACTGTTATTGTTGAAGATGTACGACCAGTATATAAAGCATCTCCATCTCCAGAAGTTCTATTTACTAATAATGAAGCAGTATCAGTTATATATTGCACTTTATATGTTGTTGCACTTGTTGTTGATGGACTATCAAGAAACTCAAAATGGGTTTCGACCATGTTATTTGTACCGACTAAAAATAAATTGCTTGAATTAACTGATGACCTACTACTAGATGAAGCTCCAGTTCCAATAGCAGTTGACCCTCTTAATAATCTTAAATAAGTATTTGAATTTACGTTCACACCATGAAGGGTAACCGAACAAAAAACTTTATTTGATGAAGATGATGGTGTTATAGCTACAGACATACCAGTTATATCTGTAAAAGAATTAACTGTTGTAAAAGAAGCTGTCGTATTTAAAACAGTTTGCTTTACTTGCACTACACTACCAGTAGGCATACTTAATGAATTTAATTTTGTTAATCCCATAATTTTTCCTAATCTAACTTAATCATTCCACAAGCATGATAATGACTACTTAAATAATAGTCGCCACTAGTTACTTTTAAATGAATTCTTTGCCCAGCAGTAATATATTCCACATGAAAGCCACACAATTCTTTATCTATTCTTCCACTTGATGGAGTTCCATCCCATTCAAATGTTTCTAAATTTGCAAAGTATGTACCTTGACTGTCATAAGGAGCAGAACCAGTACCACCTTTATAAGCAGAAAGAGTGGCACTTCCAGAAGTAGAATTAAAATAGAGATATGTTTTTCCATAGATATAATATAGTCCAGCATGAGTTGGTGTCATCGCACCATGAGCATCGTATGTGAAATCAACTGCTGTTGAATTGGTGAGTAAAGCAAGATTTCCACCATTAGAAAAATCATTATTTGCTACAGTATAAGTATTAGGTGTTTGATTATTCATAAGATGAACTTGTGGTCTTTTAAATGTTTTCACACTTCCAGAACTCTCAATACCCATAGCGGCATTACCAGAACTACTTTGAATATTGTTTACTTTTATTATACTTGTCATTACCCAGCCACCTCTAATAAAGTTATTGATGCTTCGCCAAGTGAAGAAGTGCCACTATAGTTAAATCTCATTGAGGCGTATTCTCCTTGTGCATAAAACTGTAGTTTATATGTTGTTGCACTCGTAGTGTTTGGAGAATCCATATATCCAGATGGTGCAGTCATTGTGTGAAAGCCATCTCCTGTTTCTTCATAACCACACATTGTCAAAATAGCTGTAGTACCTCTCATAAATCTATATCTAATTTCTTCATTTCTTCTCATATGAAATAAACCATTACAGAAGATTAGTACCTTACTTGAAGTTGAACTAGGTGTTATTGTGGCTGTTAAACCAGTATCACTCCATGTAGCATTACCAGTAGGAGTTGTATTTGTACTTGAACCAGTGTTTGAAAGTTTTGCTGGTTGGACAACTTGTTTAATAAAGTGGTAAGCAGTACCACTTGTGTTCTTAATATTGTCCGTTTGAACATTCGTTGCTTGTATTATTCCACTCATGGTCTTAACCTCCAGCCCATTAAAAACACACCATCATTAGCGTGATGACTTGTTAATGTTCCGTTAGTTGCATGATAAAATTTTATTGTCATTGTATCTCCAGCAACTAACTGTTGCATATTGTATAAAATACTAGATTTGTTTTCTGAACCACTATCAGAGTAAGCTGCTATTTCCATTTGCATACCAGCAACACCATTTTTAGTAAGCTGAACAATTTGTCGCCAAGAACCATAATTGTTTATTCTGAAATGGGCTTGTATTACCCAATAACCAGCAGTATCGGCTGTTACAGTAAATCCATCTCCGTCTTTTAAACCATGAGTATCTATAGTAGCAGTTTGTAATGCTATATTATGCCATGTACTACCAGTTAAACTTCCTTGATCGCCAGAAGCATTTAATTTAATAATGGGCATATCTGGAGTTACTAAACTAGCATTAGTAATACTAATATTACCACCACTTGTCTTTGGCTCTATTTGATCTACATATATTTTAGACAACTGTTAATACTCCATTTACTGTTAGTGTGAAGTTCCCAACGCTGAAATCACCAGCTACAAAAGCTCTATCTGATGAGGCAATTGTGGTATTGGTCGTTAACGCTGAGGGGTTAACTCTTATACCATCACGGTATATATTACTCGATAGGTGAGAGGCTTGAACAGCTCCCTCTGAAGGTGTTCCAGTGTTAATAGCATCACCACCCATGACGACTATGAAGTCAATGACATCACTGGCATTAAGGGGATCTGTAAATACTATTGTAGACCCTACTATACCAAAACTAGTATTAGGGTTTTGAATTACACCGTTCACGCTAACAATGCATTGCTCAGTAGTTGCCGGAGCAAAAGCTGCACTTCCTTTAGTTAAGTTGAAGGTGGTAGTTGCCGAAACGCTTATCGCATCGAGCTTTATGTACTCACCATGAACCGGCTCAGTGCCTATATAGGGCATAGTTTACTCCGTTGGTTTTGTTGGAAATTTAAAGTCTTTATCACTCATTGACTTAAATGTTTTGGTTATATCTCTTAATTCTTGTCTATATGTTTTCCATGCTGATGTTACAGTTGAACTGTTTTCTAATGCTTTAATTACAACCCAATCAGAGCCTCTTAATAAAGCATTTCTATCATCTCTTAATTTCAATAATTCAATATCTTCTTTTTTCATTAACCCTTAATCTCCATAGCTGTAATCATTGATATGTTATGGTTAGCAAAACTTGAATTTGACCAACCAGCAATACCAGTTCCACTACTTGTTTTCATATGTAAACCATAACGAATAGCTGAAGTTGTATTAGGAGAATCTAATCCTTGATAAGTGGTATAATCCCAATCGCCACCAACATTTGCCCTCGTAAATCCTTGAGCATCGTATGTTTGACTTGAATCAAAGTTAGTAGGGTCTGAATATGTGCCACCATCTATACTTCTTTTGAACACAAAAAATACAGTATGACCTGATGTGTTATTATATGATGGGTGATTTGCTAGGATTAATATTTTACTGCTTGTAGCCGATGGAGTTATATCTACATAATAACCATTAGCAACATAACTAGTCCATGTTGTTCCACTTGTGTGAACTGCATAACTGTTAGCAACTGATACACCATTTAATGTAGGTGAAGTTGTAACGACTTGTAATATAGATTTACTAGGTAAGTTAGAAGATACTATAGTTCCTACTGAATCTATTGAAGCTGATTTTATCTTACTTAATGCCATTATATCATATACCCCATAAAATTATGATTGTTCATCTGAACACTTGTTGAACCAGCATTAAGAGAATATCCATAAACACATAGTTGATTGCCTACAGCTAAATCAAATATTCCAGATACTTCTCCATTTAACCATGCTGCATCATTGCTGTAGTATAAAGAATATCCACTTACTCCATAGTTCCAACTATCACTTGAACTTGCTCTATAAGCCAAAGCGATATAACTTGAAGATACAGAACTTGGGTAATATAAAGTTGTATGAGTATGAACATAATATCTACCAGCAACAGAACAAGTAAATATTCCAGTAGCAACGTCAAAGTTACTTCCTATGCCATCTGGCTGAAAACTATTATTTGAGTAAGGTGTTGAAGCATGAGCATTGGTAACACTATTTACGAAAGTATCCCAGTTTCCACCGTCCATATACATTGTGCTACCATTACTTAAGAAAGTATAACAAAAAGCATCTTTTGTACTTACCCCACTTCCACCATTAGCAACTGGCAATACATTAGTTACCTTTGATGTAAGGTCTATAGTGGTGTTTGCTATCTTTGCATTAGTTACAGAACTATCAGCTAACTTTGCAGTTGAAACACTACCATCTGGAGGAACAGTCGTTTGAATTGCTCGTGCTAAATATATGACATAAATATCATCTGAGTTTGAGACACTACCAGTTAGTGTAACTGCTGTTCCGTTTACAGAATAGGCTTCTGTTGGCTCTTGCCTCACATTGTTTATGTACAATGCAATGTCATTAACATTAGCTACTGCATGAGAAAGGGTAAGACTTGTGCCACTTTGATTACTAAAGTCTTGTTTTAGAAGACTTGTAAAGTTAGATCGAGGTTTATTCCCTATATATGCCATTTAGTGTTCCCTAAGTTGATATTTCTTGAACAACTGAAACAAAAGCGTCCAGTGAACTTGCTGTATTCGATATTATGTATAAACGGTCACCTGACACGACATTCATCTTGGCTCCACCGTCTAGAACTTGTAGACTAGATCCACTAGGTATATTAACATTTTTAATGATGTAGTAGTTGTTCCCACCATTAGTAACATATACTGAGGCTTGTATTTGATTTGCATGAACATTACATAAATGCAAACCTATCACAGTATCATTCGTACTAAAATTAGAACCATCAGGAGCATCTTGAGCTGCTGTTCCTATGTTTCTGAATTTGTATTGCCTAAAGTTTTGAGCCATCTTATTTTCCTTCTATAATGCGATGCTAAATGCTAGAGCTTGTCCTTGGGTCACTCCAGTTGCAGCCTCGATAGCAATCCAAGCACTGCCGTTGTAGTATTTAAGTTTGTTAACATTTGTATTAAAAAATATGTCACCACTTGTATGCCCTGATGATGGATCTGAGCTACCTGACCCTAAATATATAGCTTGAAACGCTGTTAAACTTCCTGAGGCACTTGACGCTGAAGAGGCAGCTTGTTCTGCATAGTATTTAGCTGACCTTTCACCGGTATTCCCTATTGTTGTTGACGTGGCAAAGCTATCACCACCACCTAATGCCCAGTTCTTTGCTGATCCGGCATTTAATGTTGAGCCACTTACTGCATAAGTTTTAGCTGAGTGTTCTGTGCCATCAGGGGAACTTGCCTTTGTTGCCCAAGATTTACTTGAGCCTCCACCTGAGGAATCAACAACGGTGTTAATCGCCCAAGCTTTAGCAGAATAATCTGATGTACTTGGAACTACAGCATCCACTTTAATAGCATAATTAGATGACGTTACAGCAGAAGCTGCCGAGGCAGTGGCACTTGAGGCACTTGCTGTAGCTGAGTTACCACTATTAGTAGCTTGAGTAGTAGCCGAGGCTAACGCTGTTTCAGCAGCAGTCTTCGCAGTTTCGGCTCCAGTTTGAGCAGTTTGAGCAGCACTTAAATTATTACTCGATGTAGTAGCTGAGGCACTGGCGTTATTAGCTGAGGTAGAAGCTGCCGATGCTGAAGATTGAGCTGAGGTAGCTGCTGTTTCAGCTTGTGTCTTAGCCGTTTGAGCATCAGTAACTGCCGTTCCGATTGTAGACTGAACACTTGCACTAGTTCCTGAAGTTTTAAAAAACGAAGTTGATGCCATTCTTATTCCTTATGTGGTTGAACTACTTGAGTAGCTATCCTGATAATCTGTGTATGTCATGGATGGTTGGATTGCCTGAACGCCACCATTAGTCTCTTGATCATTAGCTTGTTCCTGAACCTCAAGCATGAATTGATTGAATTTAGTTTCAAATAACTCATTTCTTTCATCTAAATAATAATCAGCAGCGTAGGTTAAAGCTGAGTAAATCAATAAATCAGGAGCTACTTTAGCTAAGGTGTTCTCATCGCTATCACTAGACATCGTATCAAACTCAGCATAGTAGTAGATATTGAAAGTTCCTGAAGACGGCTGAGGGAAGAGGTAAATCTTCTCTTGCTGTCTTGTATAATTAGTTGGGTTACCTGAGTAATTACCGGCATTCAAAGATCTAAATTTAGACATTGGAACTCGACTTAGCTCATTATTACCGTAGTGAATGCTTATAGTCTCAATAAAATCTATAGGTAAGGTTAAATAAGCAGTTTGTCCTGAGATCGTGTAAGTTTGTAGCTTTTCTTGCATTGGTGTTCTTAACTGTCTCTGAACACGACCTTGACCCATATCAATGAACTTCTCTGTTAAATCTGTGGTAATGTCACTTCTATTTAACAAGTTATTGAAATGAGTTTTTAGAGTTCCGTAATTCATTAAATCCTCTTATCGGTAGTTAGGAAAGCGTCTAGGTTTTCGCTCTTTAGTCTTTTGACAATCTCTTGTCCGGTGATGTTTTTATCGGAGTAAATATCAAAACCCTCTCTACGCCACTTCTCGATAACAACTGTAGGGATAGAGGCAACTCGCATAAAGTTTCCCTCTCTTTTCTTAGTGCTTTCGTTTCTTTGGTGTTTTAGGTCATCTAGAAATGACTGAGGTACTTCCTGAGTATTCTTTTGTAATAATTCACCGACATCACTTTTTAGAGATGTATCGACATTGATGATCTTATTGCCTTGACGGTCTTTATCGTATTTCATTAATCTTTCTCTCTTTCTTTGAATCATGAGCCTTTAGATAGGATTTATATAAATAATTAGAAAATCGCCCTACAAAGCTAGATAATTTAAGAAGAAGGGATGTCTTCGCCTTATAAAACGGATGAGGATAATAATATCTTCTCTTAGTTTTAGGTTTTGGTTTTTGAGTGCCACTTAGATACTTCACTGGTCGTCTGTGCATATCTTCGTAATATTCAAAAATGCGAAACCACATAACTTCTTCTTTTTGTTAGTATGTATAAGGGAGTGATAAGGAGAGCAAAATTCACTACCCTTATACAATTAGGTTAGGCTTATGATAAGCCAGTGATCATGCCACTATCGGCAAAGTTCATATGCTTAAGTCCATATTCACCTACCACGGCATGAGTATCACCGTCTGATGTCTTTCCTAAGAGAGTTCTTGCAAACGGTCTTAGAACCATAGATCTAAACATAGTTGGGTCTAGTAGGAACCCATGAGTAGTCAATTGGTGCCGGTTTAGCACAATCTTGTACTCGCCAAATGGAGACACATAAAGATCAACCACGTTAACAAGAGTTCTTGTGTCGTCATTGAAGTTTCTGTATCTACCTGAGGCTCCAGTGAACCCAGCTACAATTGTAGCATCGGCTGGTTTGATCATGAAAACACTCGGATCAGATCCAGCAGTGAAACAAGCCTGAGCTTCAATTAAGAATTTAGCCTCAGTTAGAGGATCAGTAGAGTTAGAACCAGCGTCTGTAGTAGATGAGATCAACTGAGTAGCTGAAGCCATCTCTCTTGCAGTAGAACTGTTACCAGTAACTGCTGCGTTGTCGTGTCCTACATAAGCATATTCTAAGTCACGCTTGATTTCTTTTAGTGTCTTACCAAGTTGGTAAGCAGTTTCCTTAGCTCTACCATAAGTAGCGACAACATCGGCTGTTGCTGATACTTCAAAGGTTTTAGCAAGGATTTGAGTATTCCCAGTTCTCATTGTAGTCGGAGACTGAGTTCCGGCAGAGAATGCAGCACCCTCGACCTTTTTATTATCTGCTGCTGAAGCAAGTGTATCTTCTTGATACTCATACACTCTAGCAGAGCATTTTTCGGTTTTAATCATAGTGGTAAATGGAGTATCTGCCGGAGTGATATTAGAAATAATATCCGACACATCTTCCTTCAGTCCAATTTGATTATATGACGTATAGACAGCCATCTTATTTTCCTTTTCTAGTTACGATGGTTAAAATTAAGCTTCCCAACGCTTTAATAGAACATCAGATATATCATCTAAGTCTTTTGATTGAGATTTAGCTAAAGCAACACTAGCCTCTTTAATTCTTTGAGATTTCATAGAGTTAGCATTAGAAGGAGCCTTTTTACTTTTAAGGGTCTTCACCGAATTGACCTTCTTCTTCTTAACAGTCGCTACTTTTTTACCCTTATCATAAAGTCTAGCTTTATTTAATATCTTGATCACATTAGGATCAACATATTGGTTAACCTCATTTTCGGCTAAACCTTGGGATATGGCATAAGAACGGATATCGTTATACAAGTTATTATTCCAATCAGGAACAGTCGCTTGTAATGTACTCACACATTCTTTAGCAGCTTCTTGCATTCTTAAATTATTCTGATTACTGATCTCCTTATAGAAAGCATCAGCCTCTTCATTTAAGAATTTGTAGTCTTCTTCGGCTTCTTTAGCTTCTTTTCTGAGTTGGGCGAAGTCTTCTGCTGACATGGCTTTTGATGCAACGAGCATATCCACATCTTTATAAGGCTTAAACCTTTTCTCAGCGTTCTCCAACATCTTCTGAAGAACGACATTAGACTTAGAAATAGCATCATCAGCATCTTTACGTTGTTTTGCCACTTCTTGAGACTTACGAGTGAGACTAGCTTCCTGACCATAAAGTCTCTTAAGATCCTTAACAGATGCCTGAACTGTTTCACCGTCAACAATGACTTCAACTTCTGCATCATCATCAAGAATTTCTTTTTGATCTTCTTCATCAGTTTCATCATCTTCCTCTTCGGTTTCTTCAGTTTCTTCTTCAGGGTCTTCAGGTTCTTCAGTGACTTCATCACTTTCTTCTGTCTCTACCTGAGTGTCGTCACTAGTCTCTTCAGTTTCGACTTCAGGTTTATCCTCTGCCTCAGGCTCGGATGGCTTTTCAGCGTCCTCTTCCCATCGTGAGAGAATAGCATCAGCAGCATCGTCAGCAGACAATGGTGCTAAATTCGGTTTGGTATTATTTTCGGATTGTGTTTGAGTTTCCATTTATTCCTCTTTTGAACTGTTTAAATCTTTGTTTTTAGCCTCAATCTCATCCTTAACTTGGATGTCTTGTTTGAGGGTGCTAATAATGTCCACTAAAGCTCGGTAGTGATCATAAGCTTTTTCTCTTTTTTCCTTCTCATCAGGCTTAGTTGAGGTGAAGGTAGCGAATGAACCGTCAACCATTCTATTTAGAACCTTATTAAAGGTTTCATTTTTCAATAGGTTGTCGGCATCAACACCTAACGCTATTAGGTCTTGTTCTTTCTGTGACATAATCTCTCCTTTATTGATTTAGCCAGTTGGTGATGCGATTGCTCTGACATCGTCAGCGTTTCTCGCAATCTCTAATTCAGCGTCATCAACCTTCTTCTTATGAGCTAGTTGCTCTTCTTTAAGGTCTTGGTTGTCAGACGCTATGGCATGAGAACTTTCAGCTTTCATTTTATCCAGTTCAAGTTTCATCTTGCCTAACTCAGCTTCCATTTGGGTCTTCATTTCTGCAACCTGAGTTTGTCTTTCTTGTAATTCTAATTGTTTCTGAGCCATTTGAACTTGCATCTGCTCTTGCTGAGAAGGTTCAGGTGGTTGTAATTGCTCAGGTGGAGTTAAGAACTCCTCGACATTTAATATTCCTTGTTTTTGTAGAGCCTCTTTCATCATATTGTATCGATTTGGAAGTTGATACATAGGTTGTAAATTTGGATCTTGTGAGAATAAAGTATGGAGTTGCATAAACTTCATGGCATCTCTTTCTTGTTCTCCATATCCTAACTTTAGCTCAACCATGACATCTCTTTTTTCTTTCCAGTCACTTGGGTTGATTTGGACAAAAGAACCGGCAATATCCACTACCTTATCGTATTGCTCATTTTCAACTACAAGTCTGTAAACTTCATGGAATAGAGGTTTCATAAATTGGTTAGCAAAGTTTCTAGCTATAATCTTTTGCCTTTGCTGAGACATAGTAGCTAGTTGCTCTACCATAGCAGCAGAATTTTGTTTGCTTATAGCGTCTTTATTTAAACCTTGTGATAACTTTGATACTCCAGTAGCGTCTTCCTTATCCTCATCTAACATCTGTAAAGTTTGGAATATAAATGGGTTTAGAGGAGACTGAGGCATCGGTGCAATAGCATCAGGTCTACTTACATTAACTAAGCCACCAACTCTATTATCTATTAATTCTCTTGGGTTAGTTAGACCACCCTTAACAACCATGTATCTAGGGTTATTTGTTACTACTGCATGGTCTAAAATAGACCTTGTTAAAATCGTTCTAGCATTTTGTGTAGCTATGATTTTAGAGGCGAAGTTAGATCCATAAAATGAATGAGGTATCGGAATTGGACTAAAGACAACAAAAGGCTTTCTATCAACTTCGGTACACTCTAAAAGAATATTACCAGCTTTGCATACCTTATAAAGATAAGCTATCCCAGTTCCTTCTTTATCTAAATTCACATAGCATTCGTGAACCATAATATCTCGGACTTGATCTTGGTAGCCTTTGCTATCAAAGCCTCTACTAGCACCTATAGATTCAAATCGAGCTAATATCTCAGGGTCAGTTTCTAATTCGACATCTTCGTGGTCACTTCCTATATCTTTCAGCTTGTCTTCTGAGTAACCCATTTCCCTTAACTCAGATAGAGTTTTTCTAGTTCTATGACATACAAAGTTAACTTCATCTAAAGATTTAGCTTGTGGCTCAATTAAGAACTCTTCAGGAGCGAGTGCCTCTATCTGCACCTGACTTGCATCTCTTGTAACAAGAATAGTACCGGAGATTAAGCCGACAGCATTTGTTTCACTTTCTCCTAGCTCAACATCATCTTGAGCAATCAACATATCGAGTTCATCTTGGGTTACATCAGTAAATTCCTCTTCAATAATCTCTTCACGGTCATCCCAAAATATCTTAGCTACACCAACTCTTGCTGTTAATCCATCGTGGATAACTGAGTTCATTACAGCGTTTACATCATTCTGTCTAAACATGACATAGTCCGTATACTTAGAACATACCTCAGCCGTTTCTACATCGTCAGCATTTTGAGGAGCAAACTTCACTATGTTATTACCAGCAGAAAAGGTCTCCAGTAATCCAGCTTTTAATGCCTCAACACTATTGTATACATCTTGAGATACAAACTTTGAGTTTCCGTCATGAGCTGGTCTTGGAAGAGTTGCATTGTAGTACTCGGTAACTTTCTTTCGCTCTCGTGAAAGCTCACTGTCGTAGTAACCTACTGCTGTTCTTATGTTATTCTCTACAACACGGATGATGTCTCCATCTTCCATTGCTTTGTAGTCTTTTTTATCTGCCATAATTAAATCATTTCCACATAAAATTGATCTTTACTTTCCACTGGTTCCCATGCTCCTTCGTGAACATAATTAGCTAAAGCCAACGACATTACACAGTCATCAAAGCAACCATGTTCAGCCTCCATAGCACCACTTTCAGTGACGATATATGTAAGCATCTCTCTTAAAGTTGTTTTGTCATTGAGTTCTAACTCTTCCTCTCTCATTGACGCTCTTAATTGGTCAATAATAAGAGGCTTAGTTTTTACTGTTGTTGTAAAACCTAATTTGACAGTCTCACGGTCAGTGATTTTGTCATGTTGTATTTCAGTATAAAAATTAGGGTAGGCAAGATCTTTTCCTAACCTAGTACAAGTTAATATTCCGTGGGAGTTATTTTCAACACAGATGAAGGCTTCATTGTAATAGGTTCCCAATTGAAAGAGTATTGTAGCGAAGTAGTCAGGGTGGACATGACCTCTCCATGTCGCAACTTGTCTTTTTTTACTATCGAGAACTGTTGCCACGGAGTAATCTCCGGATCTGATTCCCATAGAAACATCTGCTCCGATGACATACCGTTCTCCGTTGTCGTGTTTTAAATAAGTCGTTAACTCACCTCTTGAGTGGTTGACCCATTCCTCACCTTCTAAAGCAAGTCTTTCTTTTACATCTTTCGTTAAAGGTAATAACTTTTGAAGTTGTGAAGGGTTAAACACTGGACGACCAGTAGTCAGGAAAGCCTCTTCAGGCTCTGCCGGATACTCTTGTCTAAATAAATCAATGCCATTTTGAGCAATCTTACGCCTTCTAAACATAAGTTGTTCATTATCGAGCTTAAATTTCTTAGCTAACTCCCTTTCTTCAGGGGTTCTTTTAAATTTCTTAGATACAGTTTCTCTATAAGTAGGATCGGTAAACCAAGGAATAAAAACCGGAACATAACCGTTTCTACCCTCTACTGCACCTTTCCATAAATCATAGAATACACCTGATACACCGTTAGCTGTTGATTCAATGAATATAGCTGTATTAGGTTCATTAGGAACTGCTTGAACTAGACCGTTCCATATATCTTCTGCTGAAGATTTGTTCCAAAAGGCTAACTCCGAGGCATGACAGTGTGTTAGAGTTTCACCTCTACCAACTGAATCACCACCAGCAGTTGCAACAACAAACGAACTATCTAAAACATCAAAAGATAACTCTCTTCTACTAGAATACTTCGTATGTGGTTTTAATATCTCAGGGCAATTCTCATGAAATCTCTTAGTCATGTCGAATAAGGCTCTTGTACTATCTGCATGGTGGGTAATCACCATAGCTTTTCTTGCTTTATTCTGACTTACTGAGAAGTATAAGTATCCACCAACATATGTTGATAGACCTTGTTGCCTAGCCTTTAGAATGATAACTCTAACCTTACCTTCTGTAGACTTTTGACCATCAACAGCTTTTTGTAAGATTTCTTGAGCTGGGTTTAAGGCAAGTGGAGCAATTTCACCTGACTTAGTTCTTATTTTTAGAGCAGATTTAGAATAAAAAGGAAATTCATCTTTAAGGCGTTTACGGATTATCCGTAGTTTTCGATCCATCGTCTTCTTCAGACTGAGCTAACGTGGCTAAAAACTCTTCAGCTTTATGCATTGTTACCTCGTTCTTAGATGCTGGTTTCTGTTTCGTAAAATCTAGTACTAAACGAGCTGCACTTAAACGCTCTCTTGTTTCTCCCACTGTAGTCATAACTTCAACGGCAGTTTTGAGTGCTGTTTTTGCATATTCGTTTTCGATATTGTATTTATCAGCCATAATCTCGACTAGCCTTTCTGCTTCCTTTTTATTTTTTGCTCTTATGGGTTCTATTTGCTCTTTTCTGTAGCCGTCAGGAACCCCTCTTGGACGACCACTATTCTTTTTCGGTTTATTAGACCACTCTTTTCTTAAGGCTCTTCCTTCTTCGGTATCCATCAAAGTGCTAAAGTAATTTCTTTTAGGAGCCTTCTGAGGAAACCTTGTCTTAGATGGAGACTTAGGTCTTTGCTTTCTCTGAGCCGTCATGCACTCAACGCTCCTTGACCCATTGATAAAGCACCTTCTTCTTCCTCTTGGTCTTCACCTAGAGCAAGAGCTGTTAAAAACATAGCCAATATCGTACCCAATGGGTGACCGTAGAATTTAACAAACTTGGATGAGGGTTTATTGTTCAAGTTATCTTGTATAAATTTAGCCGTGCTAGGAGCGTGTCTTTTAAATTCTTGGGGGTTAATCATATACGCTGCAATGGCATCAGCTACTAATTCGGTTGTAGATTGTTCATATCCTTGAGATTGTTTTATCCATTTCTTATGGTTATTTTCAGCTTCAAAATACTGAGGACTATCTGCACCGTATTTCTTGGCTATAAACTTTAGAGCTACTTTTGTTTGTATGTTGGCTGCGAATGAGCCATATCTTGGAATAAGAAGTTTAGATTTATCGCCTTGATATGAAATAGGTCTTAGTTGAAGTTCTACTATTTCCTTTGCAATAGTAGCTCCAGTACCTTTACGACCATGACCATCTCTTGTTCCTTGCATAATATTGTTGAATAAAGAGGCTAACTCGCCCTCTATAGTCGCTGTTTGTACGATATTTGGTTTAGCATTTTCTCTTCCGTATCCTAAGTCTGTTATCGAGCTACTACTAAACTTTACATCTTGCCTAGCAAGGGCATGACCTACCTCATGGAATTTTGTCCACAGTCTATTCATAGATATAGCATCAGGGTCACCGGTGAGCCTTTTCAGTTTCTCTCTATCACTTTTGCGACCACTTAAGACAAGGCTTTTATCTACAACTTTACCAGTTTTCGGATTATATCTATGCTTAACAAAACCAGATAAAACAGCATCATTAGGTATGGGTTGCCCATAAAGTTTTCTTAATGTCTTTGTATCCTTAGCTAAGTGGATGATATATCCTAAAGCACTCGCTACTCCTAAAGCCTCAGTTGGTGAAATTCCAAACTCGTGTGGTGAGCCTTTTTTACCTACCTCAAAAGCTTTTTCAACAGTAGGTAATGTCTCATTTATTTCAGTAGAACTGGGCGAGGGTGGATTACGTCTGCTATCATTTCCACTTTCTCTTCCGAGGAGTTCTGTGAGAAGGATGGGGGGTTTTGATTCGATCTGTTCTGCTGCAATAGTTCTGCTTGATACATCCCTTGCAGTAGTAGACCCATGTCTTCCCTCATATGCCACGGTATCTTTTTCTTTGAAGGCTTTTGCTCCTTGACTGAATTGTTCATGTTGAAATCTCCCACCTAAGTCATTAAATAAAGTTTGATCATATTTCCATTGCAACGCCTGAGCAGATTGAGGTGTTATATTAAGTTGCCTTCCTATCTCCTCAAATAGCCTCTTAAACGTAGGCAACTCTGCTGCTGTTGGCGTATCAATTAAGATACTAGCGTTTTTAGATTTCCCATACAAGGGGTTGGAAAGTCCACCAGTTATTTTTCTTATGCCTCTACTTGCCCATAAATCTATAGTTACATCATTCATACCATTTAGATTTAAGTAGAATGGAGCTACTTTCTGACCAAATATTTGTACGGCTGGAACTGATGCATTCATACCACCTAAAATCTTAGCTTGTTTACCTAGTCCTATTTCTGCTCTTTTAGCATCTATCTCTTTTTTAGTTTTGGTTGAGTGTAGCCACTCCATAGCACCTTCAAGACCCATAGTTTTAACCATATGATCTAATAGTCTTAAAGCCGGTTCCTTAGAGGCTCCTTTAAAACCTAAAATCTTTCCAGTTGTTGGGTTAACAATTCTTTCTTTACCGTCAATAACTGACTTTTCACCGATATTACCAGTTTCAAAGTAATGTAAGGCTAGAGATGCACCTTGCCTAAAGTTAGTGATAGGTTTTTCACCAATAGAAGTAAGAGCAGTTAAAAGAAGTAATAATTTTTTATTATTTGGATCTTTTAATTCAGGCATTACAGTAGAAGATGTATTTATAGTATCTGCAATATCTTGGTCATACCAATCACCGGCAATGGGATCATTGTCTAGTTGATATTTAATTTGTTTAGAAAGTTCATCTTTAACTAAATTGAAGTCTTCTTCATTATTTACAATATCAAGTTTTCTTCCATACTTTTCTAATTGGTGTGCCTCAAGTATCTTTCCGATTTCTTCAACAGATCTTTTAGGAGCAGCAGTTAAAGGGTTTAGTAACTCTATGTACTCATCAGTTTCAGTAATAGTTTCTTCATTAACATCAGTCTTCATACCTTGTTGACCGACAACTCTTTCTAAGTATGGGATAACATATTTAGCTGAGTTAGGGTCTTTCAGGGTAGCCTGAAGATCCTTAATTACTCTTTGAGCAGTTTCTACTGGGTTAGATCCTAAGTTCTTTTTTAATGTAGATAAAGTCGCCATGACTTTAGCTTTATCCACTTTAGGCATATTAGTGTCATTGTCAGCTTCTTGGATTAACTCATCAGCAAGAGCTTGGTTGTCAGCAATTCCCCTTTGATAGTTAGGGTTGTTTTGCCAATTTGCTGTTCCTTGGTTATTTTGATTTGTAGGGTTATTTAAAGAGTTATTTAGAGCTTGGTTTGGCTCTCTATCTCTAGCTATATTATTCTGTGTAATAGCTACGTTCATTGCCCTGATTAACTCAGTTAAACCTTGTACCCTACCACCTTGACGTACAGAGTTACGGTAACTAGCTATAGCTCTTTTTAAAGCTGGGTTTGTTGCCGTCATGTCCAATATAGTTAAAACTTGTTCAACTTTATCTTTATTTAAACCAGTGGCATCTTCCACCGTGAATTGAGGGGAGTTCGGAGCTGGGGGAGCGTTATCTTGGTCTAGCTGTTTATTTAATTCTATTCTTTCGTTTTCTTCTTGGAGTAATCTCTGCTCTTCGGCTAATGTTTCAGCCTCTATTCTTTTCTGTTCGTCAATAGCTTGTTGTCTAATACTAGGATCTTTAATAGTCTTTATCGGTGTACCATCTTTGTTTTTCTGAATGTAGTCATCTACTACGGACTTATTAACACCTCTTAATTTGTCTATGGCACGACCCCCAGCGACAATACCAAGTTGCCCAAGTAAAGATGCACCCCCAGTAGTTATAGCTGCACCACCTGAGGCTATAGGGCGTAGTACCTTCTCAGTATTGATAGCACCTTTGTCATAACCAACACTCCCACCAATTGGAGAGAAGTTGTCGGTAATTTTTGATAATCCTTTCTGATATCCTGAATTATGAAGTTTACTAAGCTCGTTAGACATCTTCATAAATTTAATAAGTTCTTGTCCTTCTCGAAGGTGACCTACCAATCTTTCAACTGATTCAAACTCTTTAACTCCGACAATATTCTTAGTTTTGTTTCTAGCCTCTTCAAAGCCTATATTTGCAAGTATCTTATCTTCTACTAAAGAAAATTCATCTAGATCGGTGATTTTAAGCTGTGTTTTTAAATCACTTATTCTGTTTTTCATATAATTGTTGATGTGCTTATGAGCAGTATCAACAGTAACCCTTGCTCCATTTTGAGACATTTTGTCTAAGTCTTGAAGGTCGAAGTTATTATCCTCAGCTATTTGTTTTAGTAATATAGCTAAATCAGTAGCTCCTTCTTTAGGAGTTGAAGTCTGTTTCGTTTTACCATCACCACTAACACCACTAAATACCTTATTAATACCTTTAGCAGTACCCTTAGCAGTATCAGCAGCTAAACTAGCTCCTGAACCATAGACTTTACCGATAACAGCAGAATCTATAAGTCTATTTTTAACTTCATCTGAGGTGTATTCGCCACCCTGATAAGCAGAGGCTAACATAGAGGCTGCATCTTGAGTAGATTCAGTAATACCCTCAACAGCTCCTCTTTTAAGAGTTGTCTTAACTAACTCTTTAGATGCTTGTACATATCCTTTTTTATGAAGAGCATTCGCAACTTGTTTAACCGTCATTTTGGCTAGTTGATCCTTAGGTATAACTTTACCAGCACCAAACTTATCTAGAAAACCAATTACTAAACCAACACCGAGTGCTATGTCTTCATCATAAGATCCGGTTTTCTCTTCTGTTTCTAAGGCAACTTCACCAGTTCCTAGCATGGCACTACCGATTAGTGTTCCAGTACCTAAAACTGCTGCTACCGGAGTAGAGAATAAGGCAGCTAAAGCAGTAGCTGCAGTACCGACTATAGCCGTACCTCCTGATACTGAGTTTTCAGCTAACTTTTCACCAACCCATCCCATAGCTGCTAAACCACCGTCTTGGTCAAGGGTGTCCATGAAAGATTTAGTATATTGAGGCTTATACCCACCCTGAGCTAAATCTTTATCTTGCTGTTCAGCTATTTCGGTTCCATATTTCTCGACATTTTCAAATCCAGAAAACCGACCAAAAGCCTCTAAGCTTTTACCATACAGTTTCTGAGCTTGGTCTGCACTATATTGAAAGGCATTGTCTCTACCACCTTCACTCCACTTCTCTTGTAGTGCTAACGTATTTATTATTTTATCGACTGTTGCTTGGGGTGTGTTATCAGGAATGCTGTAAGTTTTGTTCCCTATTTTGTAGTTCATAATTTGGTTACGTTTTGTCCGTGAACCACATAGGTCTTACCACCACCAGTAAATGAGTTTACTTGTCCAGTTGTCGCCCTTTCATTTGGAACCACTTGTTGGTTGTTTAAAAGTCTACTTCTTATTTTCATAAGAGCGTTCTTTCTTTGGTTAATCCATTTTCTCCAAACTTCCTCATCATGAAATCCAACTTTAGGTGCTGGAGACATGAATAAGTCCATTTCTTTGTTAGAGATTGCACCCTTAGTCTGAGCAATACGAAGTAGAGTGTCGTCAACTTTTAGTTTCTGAAGTAATAACCTTGTTGTTTCTTTTGGGTTGCCAGTAATAGAATCTATCCAACTTCCGACATTACCATCCCATAGACCAGTAACACCACCCCCATCTAATCCGGCTAAGGCACGATCCATATCACCAAGTGACTGTTCGATAGTTCCCAAGTAATCTTGATCTTCTCTAGTTTGTTTAGCAGTAGCTTTCACTCTAGCCATGTCTGTCTTATATTTAGCTAAAGCCTGACCACGGTTGTAGTCCATGATATTACCATACATAGCTGTAGCGTCAGAAAGCATACGGTTACCACCTAAGTGGGCGTTTTTCTGACCGGCTCCTCCGATACGAATAAGCATTTCATTTAAGTCAATATCTTCAGGGTATCTAACGCCTTTAGTGAGATCTTGTTGGTCTCTTCTGTTAATTAACTTTGGACTAGGTATATTGGTTACATTATTATTACCAGTAGTTTCAGTGGTTACGTTGTTTTCATTATCCCAATTCTTCTTTATGGCGTTCTTCTTAGACCATAGGTGGGATTCGTTATCTGATTCAAAGTTATTATTAGTATTGTTATTTACGTCTTCTTTATTTTGTCTTGATACATCTAAGTTGTAAAACATATCAGCCTCAGGATGTTCTAGTATACCCTTAGGCAATACACCTTCGTTTGATATAGAACTTAATGCTCCAGTATAGGGGGATGCAAACGTACCGTCATCATAAGCACTGGCATCTCTATTATCGAATTGACCTACATAGCCATCTCTGACATAAGGGTTTTCTAACACTGGGGAGGCATATCCCTCATATCCCTCAGAGTAGAAGTCTTCCCAACGAGGAGATCTGTAACCACGGCTACCCTCAATTGCTCTTTGAGCTTTGTTCATTTGATAGGGGTTAAAGTTATACATAGCATTTCCTCTTTCTAGTTCCTTTTGAAAATTTAATTTATCAACCATGTTAGCCTCATCAAGGTTGCTTGTTTCTTCAGAAGGTGGAGCTTTCTCAATATTGGTTAACTTAAATTGATCAGGGTTTTTATTGATGTAAGTCATCGCCCTTGTTAAGTATTGTTTAGTCTCTTCAGGTAGTTCATCGTAGTTTCTTCCACGCTTAACCCAGTCACTGGTTTTTTTCGCTCCCCAGTTATAGCCGATCAATGTGTCAGCTAAGTTATCGAAGTTATAATGATTTGAGTAACCCTTAATAAAATCTGAGGCTATATTTCTAGCCTTTTTAGGGTTGAGTACATCCTGAATTGTATACGAAGGTAACTTATAACCTAAGTCATGAAGATGCTGAGGCATAAACTGATAGCCACCAACAGCACCTTTTCTTGATCTTGATTTATTAGCGTTCCACCTATCTTGTTCGGATAAGTGACCAGTTTCATTGTGTAATACTAGGTCTAATATTGAAGGAGTTACGTCATTATTGTAGCTTGATAAGTAGCCGTATGGTTGCATATTTTGCATTAACCAAACCCATAACCCATATTCATAGATGAGGCACTACTAGGGTTAACCCCACCGGTACTATGCCAGTTCTGAGCGTTGCCACTT
>TARA_Y200000002_G_scaffold55930_1_pt1 | contig 22492 bp, 18 predicted proteins | sample TARA_Y200000002 | Tara Oceans TARA_Y200000002 (sample SAMEA2619388) | marine metagenome | biome: marine biome (ENVO:00000447); feature: surface water layer (ENVO:00002042); material: "saline water (ENVO:00002010), including plankton (ENVO:xxxxxxxx)" | depth 5 m | reverse complement strand
AATAGTGGTGTAGGAATAAGTTTAATGAATCATCAGGAGACATTTACAAATTATTCTTTGAAGCAATTAAATTTAAGTTGGGCTTATAAGGTTCAAATCAACTACGAATGGGACTTTAGACCGAGTGTGACTTTTGGTTTTGCAACTAAAGATTTTGGATTTGACAACTTATTATTTGAAGATCAGATTAATATATTCCAAAATATAATTAACTCAAATACATTTGATCCCATCGTGCTTGGAGAAAACGCAAGATATGTTGACATTGGGGCGTCATTTTTATTTAACAATGATAATCACTGGATTGGAATTACTTTAAGACATCTTAATAGACCAAATGTCTCAATGGTTTCACAAGGTGATATACCTTTAGATATATTTATTTCTGTACATGCATCATTAGAATTACCTATTCTACAATACAATGGTGATAGCAGTGTGTACTTCATAACAAACTTTATGAAGCAGGCTAAATATGATAGGTTCGATTTAGGCTTTCAATATGTATTCGATAGATTCTCTTTTGCGCTTACTGCAACAACAAACCCTATTCAAACAGAAAATGAAAGTCATTTAGTTACATCGATTAATCCTATAATTGGAATGGCTTGGGAAGGATTTAAATTCGGATATTCGTATGACTTTAATTTAAGTAAAATTGGAGGAGATGGAGGTATTTCGGAATTTTCCATCACTTATGATTTCTTAAACAACAAAGATTGTTTTGGATGTCCTGAGTACTAAATCAAAATTTATTTAAAAGAAAATATTTGTTCTAATCAAAATCAAATGTATATTTGCTCACGCAAAAAAGGTCTGGTAGTTCAGTTGGTTAGAATACATGCCTGTCACGCATGGGGTCGCGGGTTCGAGTCCCGTCCAGACCGCCATAAAACCTTCTCAAATTGAGAAGGTTTTTTTATTTTTGTATTATGGATAAAAACAGATTTATTTTTTTAATTATTCTATTGCTTTTTTGTAAAGTATTAACAGCCCAAAATTTTATCAGTCAAACAATTGAGTATGATGGGAACACCAGGGAATATGAGTTATATATTCCAAGTAGTTACTCTCAAGATGTTTTATCTCCATTAATGTTTAATTTTCATGGTGGAAACGGTACTTCAGAAGGACAAATTGCTATTTCTGATATGAGAAACTTAGCAGATGAAAATAATTTTATTTTGGTATATCCACAAGCAATCGCTGACCCCACTGATGATGGATCATTAAACTGGATTTTCAAAGGTGACTCTGATCATGATGATATTTATTTTATCGACGCTTTAATTTCAGAGCTTTCAAATCAATATCAAATTGATCTTGAAAGGGTTTATGCATGTGGTTATTCTCTAGGTGGTGAATTTGTATATGAATTACTTTGTCGTCTAAATAATAAAATTGCATCAGGTGTAGCTGTTGCAAGAACGATGGGTCAATATCAATATGAAAATTGCAACCCTGAACATCCTACTGCAATAATGACAATTCTTGGAACCGAAGATTATGAATCAAATTATAATGGTGTGGTTTATAATGGAGTAACATATTATATTTCTGCGAATGATACTCACCAATATTGGGTGAATTTTAATAATACAGAAAATGATCCTGTTGAAATTGAACTTCCTGATTACAATAATAGTGATGGTTCTACTGTTACTAAGCGGATCTGGGAGAATGGAGATTCATGTGTTATCGTCTCAGAATTGAGGGTAAATGGTGGTGGACATGATTGGCCTGGAAGTTTTGGAAATATGGATATTAACTCAGACACAGAAATCTGGAATTTTGTATCAAACTTTTCAATAAATGGATTAATAGATGATTGTAGTTTGAATTTAGGTAATACAAATTTAAATGGGATTAGTTATTTTCCAAATCCCGTTGAAAATCAACTCACAATTAATAATTCAACAAATAGTAAAAAATTAAAAATTACTGATACTAAAGGTAGATTAGTAAATGATTTTGATTTAGTTGAAGGAATAAACACTGTTAATCTAGATAATTTACCTGAGGGAAATTTCTTTTTTAACGTAGGTAATAAAACATTTAAGATAATAAAGGCTGCAAATTAAGTTGCAACTATTAAATTATCTCCATCAATGTTTGTTGAAAAGCAAGGCAGAGAATTAGAGGTCTCACAGGAAGAATCATAAGTATTATTATGGCTATTACACCTGAAGTTTGAACCAATCAATTGCCACTGATTTTGAGTTCCTTGATGAGGACACACGTTTGTATATGCTTGAATGTGATCAGAGCTTATTCTTAAAAAAAGCATACTAAGACCAATACTATATCCATTCATCCATCCACCCACAGAGGATAGGTTTGAAAAATTAGGATGGTTTAAATCAATCGTAAAAACACTACCCGAAGAAGTATATCCTAATGGATTATTATTGTTGTCATTATTATCAGTTCCCCCGTTTTGATCATCATTTCCAGGATTGTAATTGTCTGAGTCATCTCCGGAGGAGCAGGCCTCTAAAAATGATAGTCCAAAAAAAGCAAAAGCAATTGTCGGGCAGACTTTTTTTAAAAATTCACGTCTATTTTCTAATTTCTTTTTCATTTAAAATACCCTTAAAATATTAAAACCAAAATATATTTCACCGTCTTTCCAGGATCCTTCTGCGTCAGTCATCACAGAAACATCATCAATTGTTTGTGTATTTGAAAAAAGCAACTGAAACACATGACCACCAGTTTCAATATCTATGCCAAAACTCAATACATCATTGAAAGGTGATATTTCAGGTCTATCAAGATTTGCAGAATATTCAATGTTAAATGCTAATCTGTTTGTTATTCTATAGCTAGAGGCTACACCTAATATAAAATTATTCTCTTGCTCAAAAATTGTTTCAGCAAACCCCTTCCTAGCAAAAGAAGGTGACAGTTGTAATGAAATCTTGTCACTAAAACTTTTTGACAGTAGTAGCTGACCAAAAAACAAATTTCTGTCAGAGTTACTTAAGTTGGGATAAATGTCTTCATCAAGTGATGAATTATAATTATAACTAGCATATAAAGATGAGGTGAAGGGTAACTTAGGAGATTGAGTTGTTATATTGTATTTAGCATTCAGAGCATATGTTTTTTTAAGTGATTCTCTGCTAAAGCCAATTTGTAGATTATTTGATAGACCATATAATAATTCGATTTTTGTGTTTGCAATATCTAAACCAAATAATGTTTTAATACCACCATTCACAGATCCAAATCTATGCGAAACATACAAGTATAGTTCTTTTTCACTTGCCTGTTTAGTTGATTGAGAATTAACAATTTTTATCGCTTTAAATGCACTGATTTCATTTGATGTTTTGTTCTCAGATTCAATTTCTAACCCCTTGAGTAAATTTCCCTGAGAAAACGAGAATGAGTAAATCAATAGTAGGCATAAAAGTATCTTATTTTTTTTCATAACTGTAATTCAGATTTACTACAACATTTTCATCAATTTTCTTAAATACCAATCTTGGTATTTTTATTTTATAGTCGCTCAGTTTAATATTAAAACTTGTATTTAAATCAATTCCATCATCAGTTTTTTTTATCCTGGCAACTGTCGATATATTTTTCTTTACTCCCTTTATTTCAATTTCCCCTTCAATAATAAAGTTAGTATAATTATTTTCAAGTTTCTCAAAATTAAAATTTTGAATTACTCCTTCAAAGGTTGATTTGGGGAATTTATTGCTTTCCATGTAATTTTCATTAAAGTGTTCCTGCATCAAACCCAGCCTGAAATCAAAATCTTTTATATAAATCAAAGCAGCTATATTTCCATTGTCAGTATCTATAATTGAAACACTATTATTGTTTATAGCCTTAATCGGTTCAAAACTTTCTTTAGATCCATCAAAGATGGTTTCACCTACATTAGTATACAGCTGTTGGGAAGCAATTTTTGATGTGCAAAAAATTAAAGCAATAATTAAAATCAGTCTTTTCATTATAGTTCAAGGTTTTTTTAGAAAATAGGAAATTTTATATGAATAATAAAAATCCAAATACTATACCAAAAAATTAATACTTTAGTTGTTTGATTTTAAATTTATGAAAAAGGTATTTGTAAGTGGTGGTTCTGGGTACATAGCAATGTATTGCATAAAAATTTTGATTAATAAAGGATATCACATCGTAACTTCTGTTAGAGAAAGCAATCAAATCGATCTTGTAAAAAACTCGTTAGCTAAAAATGGAATTAGTTATGAGAATATCGAATTTAAAATTTTAAATCTTCTAAGTGATGATGGTTGGATGGATGCATTAAAGGGTTGTGGGTATGTTTTACATTTAGCATCCCCTGTTATCCCTGGAAAGGTTGATGAAGATCTTCTTGTTAAACCTGCCGTCGAAGGGATGGAAAGGTGTTTAAATGCTGCGATTAAAAATGGAGCTAAAAAATTTGTACAAACATCATCTTATGCAGCAATTTACGGCAGAAAAAAACATAATAACGAGCATAGTGATAATGATTGGACAGATTTATCAAACGAGAAGATAATGCCTTATGAAATAAGTAAAACTAAGGCTGAAAAAAAAATGTGGGAAATGGCTAAGAAAGCTAATTTAGACGCTTGTGCAATTAATCCTGTCCTAGTCTTGGGACCATCCATGACCGGTGTTTTAAGTATGTCAAACAGAGTAACGATTAAAAAGATTTTTAGCCTACCATTTATTCCTGATTTGAGTATAAGTGTTGTTGGTGTACGAGATGTAGCAGAAGCACATGTAATGGCTATGGAAAATGACGATGCAACAGGAAATAGGTTTTTGCTTTCAGAAAAAACGATCAAATTAAAAGAGTTGTGTAATATTCTTTTCAAGGCTGGATACAAAAAAGTTCCTAGATTTCTAATACCTAATTTTTTATTAAAATTAGTTGCCTTATTTATTCCGTCTTTAAGACTTATTGCAAGTAGACTTGGATCTGTTGAAAAATTATACACAAAAAATGCTAATAATATCCTTGGGTGGTATCCAACAAGTGTTGACTCTGAGATTGTAAACTCAGCTAAACAGCTTTATGATGTTGGTATATTAAAAAAATAACTATCTTTGTAATGTGTTGAACTTGTATTAAGTTACAAGAGGTTTTTAAACCAATGAAAGCTTTCCTTTTGGGAGGCTTTTTTATTTTGCATTATCGAAAACGTTTTCGTTATATATTATTTTAACGTTATTAAATTTTTACGAAATCTTTTTTTTTATTGAATTATTAATAATGAATAGTGATAATCTCTAATAATTCAATAATCTACATCTTTTTTTTAATTTTTTATAAAAAAATAGGTGAACAAATTATTAAATTCAAACTCAAATAAATTAAACTAAATATGAGAAAATCAATATTAAACTTTTTTATTGCTTTTATTGCTGTTTGTACAGGTTTACAAGCGCAGAGCATTTCTGGTTCTGTTACTGATTCTGAGGATGGTGAACCACTAGCGGGTGTCAATATCGTTGTTCAGGGACAAAATCAAGGAGCAGTTACTGATTTTGATGGTAATTTTACCATAGCAAATTTTGAATCTGGCTCAACTTTAGTTTTTAGCTATGTTGGCTATAAAACTTTGAACCTAAAAATTTCTTCAACTGATGTAATCTCTGATAATATTTCTATTTCCATGGATAAAGATCTCAGTGAATTAGACGAAGTGATTGTAATTGGTTACGGATCTCAAAAATTGAGTGATATTTCTGGAGCAGTTTCCACAGTCAATGCAGATGCAATTGAAGCTTCTTCGCCGGTAAGAGTTGAGGATGCGTTACAAGGTCAAGCATCTGGAATAAATATTATTTCAAGTGGTTCACCTGGATCCAAACCTACTGTTTTAATTAGAGGTATTACTTCTTACGCTGGAAATGACCCACTTGTGGTAATAGATGGAATTTCTGCTTCTATAGATGATTTAAATTCCTTGAACCCAAATGATGTTAAATCTGTAAATGTGTTAAAAGACGCTGCTTTAGCTTCAATTTATGGAGTAAAAGGTGGAAGTGGAGTTATTGTAATTACCACAAAATCAGGTGAAAGAAATTCTGAGACCAAATTTACCTTAAGTACATCAATTGGTACTCAAGAAGTAGTGAGAACCATTGATGTTCTAAACGCAAGTGAATATGCTGCAATTCTCAACGAGGCAAGTGTAAACGCTGGTGAAGGAATTGTTTTTCCAAATATTTCTGATTTTGGAGTTGGTACAAATTGGCAAGATGAAGTTCTGGTAGATGCACCAATAGTTAATCATTCTATCACAGCATCAGGAGGTAGTGAAAATACTTCTTATTATGTTTCTGCAGGATACACTGGTCAAGACGGTGTAATTGCTGGAGGAGAAAAATCATTTTTCAACAGAACAAATTTCACAACAAATATTAATACTGATTTTTCTGAAAAAACTAAACTTTTAATAAATACTAACTATTCAAATATAAAAGGTAAAAGTTTAGCTGAAAACGGAATAGCAAGTGTATTATCAAATGCATTAAATTTTGATCCTACTGTTAATCCATACGAAAATGGTACATTTGGAATAAGTGAAACAATTACTCAGGAAATTGTTAATCCACTAGCCCAAATTGATAATACATATAACCAGAACAAAGTTGATAAGATTCAAGGTAAAATTGAACTTCAACATGAGCTAATGGAAAATCTTAATATTACATCAAGATTTGGATATACATATGTGAATATTTATGACAAAAGCTTTGTTCCTTTCCAGTTTTATGGAACAGGACATAATCAAACCAATGCTAATCCTGATTTGAGCCCTATAGTTACTGTTGATAGTGAGGGAAATATTACTTCAACTCACAATAGAGTATTTGAAGGAAACACTAATTTCTTTAACTATACATATGAGCTTTTCGGAAATTATGATTTTACAATTGATGAAATCCATAATTTTCAAACCGTAGTTGGTTTTTCAATTGGTGAAGGTAAAGGAGGTAATATTTCAGCAACCAATGAAGATGTTCCATTTAACTCTTGGGATTATGCTGATGTAAGTGCTGCTACCGGAAATGCTACGCAGCAAACATCAAGCTCATGGCAATATGTTAACAGAAACTTATCTTACTTTGGAAGGATTTTATATGACTATGATGAAAAATATTATGCTTCTTTTACAGGTAGAGTTGATGGTAGTACGTCTTTTGGAAAAAACAATAAATTTGGATTTTTTCCATCTGCATCTGTTGGATGGGTTATTTCAAAAGAAGACTTTTTTGACGAAGTCCCTGTTTTAGATTATCTAAAATTTAGAGCAAGTTATGGTACTTTGGGAAATGACAATATTAACCCACAATTTTCTCTAATTTCAACATTTCCTAGTTATGTATTTAACGGTACTATTACTCCAGGTTCTTCTTTAGGGTCGATTCCTAATGACGATGTCTCTTGGGAAAATCAAGTACAAATGAATGTTGGTATTGATACAAGAATATTTAACGATAAGGTTTCACTTTCAGTTGACTATTTTAAAAAGACAGTTGATGACTTATTATTTAGTCCAAATCTTTCCTTATATCTTGGTGTTCCTTCGTATCCAACAACTAATATTGGAAGCACTGAAAGCACTGGAATTGATGCTACAATTTCATTGAACACATCTGTAGGAGATTTATCAATATCATCTGATTTAAATTTCACAACAGCGGAAAATGAAGTTATTTCAATAAATAACGGAGATAAATACATTTGGGGAGCAGGATATGGAATACCTTACAGGAATATTGTGAGATTTGAAGAAGGATTCTCACCAGGTTATTTCTTTGGTTATGTAACTGACGGTATTTTCCAAACTCAAGATGAGGTTAATAATCACGCAACTCAAAATGGTGCACTTCCTGGAGATATTAGATTTGTTGATATAAATGGTGACGGAATTGTAAATGACTCTGATAGAACACAAATTGGTGATCCATTTCCAGATTTTACAATCGGATGGAACTTAAATTTAGATTACAAAGCATTTGATCTAAGTGTATTTACTTATGCTTCAGTTGGAAATGATATTTATAGAGCCTATGAAAGAAATCTAAATTACACCAATAGATTTGCTTCCACTCTTGCAAGATGGACAGGCCCTGGAACTAGTTTTGATGAACCAAGGGTAACATTTGTTGATTCAAATAATAATAACAGAGCATCTGATAGATATGTTGAGGATGGTAGTTATTTAAGAATCAAAAATATTCAGCTTGGTTATTCATTCCCAGATTCATTAACAGAAGTATGGGGATTTGATGAAGTCAGAGCTTACATTCAGGTTAAGAATGCATTGACACTAACAGACTATTCTGGGTATGATCCTGAAATTTCGGTTGGTGGTGTTCTAAATACTGGTATTGATTATGGAACTTACCCACAGCCAAGAATTTGGTCAATGGGTGTAAATATTAAATTTTAAAATAAAATATTATGAAAAATTTTAAAACAATATTATTACTGATTTTAGTTACTTCAGTTTTAAACAGATGTACTGATCATGTAGATTATGAAGCGATTGAAGGTTATCAAATTACTTCTGAAATATATTTTCAACAGGAAGCTGATTATGATGCTGCATTAGTAGGAACATATGACGTTCTCCAATGGTTATTCTTTAATATTCAACTAGGTGCAATAGCATCTGAAATTTCCCTATGCGGTGGTGAAAGTGCTACTGACTACATTGGAATTCAGCAAATTGATGATATGACACATTACCCAGAGAACAATGTTCTTAGACAGATATGGCAATTTTTATATGAGGGGGTAAACAGAGCTAACTACATGGAAGAAAATAAAGCCAATATTGATTTTGATGGAAAAGAATCTATGTACGGTGAGGTTTATTTCCTAAGAGCATATTATTATTTCGAATTAGTTAAATTTTTTGGAGATGTGCCTTTATTTACAGAAGCAAGGCTTACTGCTGGAGAAGCTGGAACTCTAACTAGAACTCCAAAGGAAGAAGTTTATGCGCAAATCGAATTAGATTTACAAAATGCAATTGCCTCATTACCTGATTCACAATCTCAGTTAGGTAGAGTTAATAAATATACAGCTTATGCACTACTAGGTAAGGTACTTCTTTACCAAGATAAATTTGCTGAGGCAGCATCGGCACTTGATAATGTTATAGGTGTTTATTCTCTTGTATCAGATTATGGTAGTCAGTTCTTGAGATTTGGTGAAAATGGTCCAGAATCAGTCTTCGAAATCCAATATTCAAATCAATCTAATTGGTATGATTGGGGTTGTGCTCACTGTAGTGAAGGAAACTATGCTATAATTATGAACGGCCCAAGAGGGTGGAGTGGTCCTGAATATGCTCAAGGATGGAGCTTCAATGTGCCAACGGCTGAATTCTATAACTCATTTGAAGAGGGTGACACAAGAAGAGATGCTACAGTTTTAGACATTGAAGCATTTGCTGCAGCAACTGGTGCTAATTACACTGAGGGATACGATCACACAGGATACTTTAATAATAAGTATATTCCAAGAGCTGGAGAATCCGGTGGTCAAACTGAGTTAAATTACCTTACCAATTTTAGAATTATCAGATACTCTGATGTATTATTAATGGCTGCCGAAGCTTATAATAGAGGTGGTATTGATGATGGGCTTGCTCAAGAATTTTTGAATCAGGTTAGAAGAAGAGCATTTGGAGATGATGATCATGATATTTCTGCTTCAGGTACTGCGCTTACTGATGCAATTTGGGAGGAAAGAAAATTTGAACTTTCTCTAGAAGGTCATAGATTTTTTGACTTGGTAAGAACTGGTCGTGCATCTTCACTGATTGCTGGATTTGTTGAGGGAAAACATGAAGTATTCCCAATTCCACAACAGGAAGTTGACATTTCTGGATTAATACAAAACGCAGGATATTAAACTAACAACAATAAATATGAGAATTTTAAGAAATTTTTTAGGACTATTTTTATTAACCGCCTTTAACTTTAGCTGTGTTGATGAAAATGAAAGTAATGCTGATTTTGTTGACACTATTTCAGAGCCAACTAACATATCAGCTCTGGTTAGTATTTCTCAAGATAATACAGGACTAGTTACTATAATCCCAACTGGAGAAGGTGTTGTTACCTTCAATGTTGATTATGGTGATGGTTCAGACATTTCAGGGTCAATTAACCCTGGTAATAGTACTGAGCATTTTTACTCAGAAGGTACATATGAAGCAACAATAATTGGAACTGCACTTGATGGTTCAACTGCACAGGCTACAGTAACTGTTGTAGTTTCTTTTATTGCTCCGGAGAACTTAGTTGTAGATATACTAACCTCATCAGGTTCATATAATATTTTAGTTTCTGCATCAGCTGATTACGCCACATCTTTTGAAGTTTTATTCGGAGATGAAGCAGGAGGCGATGCAACTCCTATGCAAATTGGAGAGCAGCTTTCACATTCATATGAATTAGCTGGCACATATAATGTAACAATTACTGCTTTAAGTGGTGGTGCTGCAACTACTCAATACTCTGAGGAAATTACAATCACAGACCCTCCAGTCTTCGATGGATTTTCAACCTTTGAAGATTTTGAAGGAGAGGTGCCAGGAAACTTTTCTTTTGGTGGAGTTGGAAATGTACAGGTAGTAGCTAATCCTGATAATTCAGGAATTAACACTTCTACTAGTGTTATGCAATGCACCAAAGATCAAGGAGCTGAAGTTTGGGGAGGAATGGGATTTGCTGTTAACGGACATATTAACTTCAACGGTAATAATGTTCTTAGACTGAAATCATACGCCCCAGAGGTTGGAAAAGTTGTTAAGGTCAAACTTGAAACTAGTGCAGGGAATGTAGCAGGATTAACATACGAATTCGATATGGTTACTACTGTGGCAAATCAATGGGAAATCCTAACATATGATTTTTCTGGTGCTCCAGACTTAGACTATATCACAGCAATTGTTTTTTATGATTTTGGAAATCAAGATGCTGGTGTATATCACTTTGACGATGTTGAGGTAGGTATTGGCGAATATATTCAGGGAATTGAAAACTTCGAAGGTGATGTTCCAGAAAGCTTCACATTTGGAGGAGTTGGAGGAGTTGAGGTAATTCCTAATCCCGATCCTTCTGGTGAAAATATAACAGGTAATGTTTTACAGTTTGTTAAAGATGAAGGAGCTGAAGTTTGGGGAGGAATGGGCTTTGCTGTAGATGTTATTGATTTTAATGGTGCAAGTCAAATTCACTTAAAATCATATGCACCTGAAGCTGGTAAAGTTGTAAAAGTAAAACTAGAGACTAGTGCAGGAAACGTTGCCGGTTTAACCCACGAGGTAGATGTAACAACAACAGTTGCTAATGAGTGGGAAACATTAATTTATGATTTTACAGGTGCTCCTGATTTAGAATATGTTTCATTCATTGTATTCTACGATTTTGGAAATACTGTTGGTGCAACATATAGAGTGGATGAAATTCAATTAATTGATTAAAAATAATATTATGAAAAGAATAAATTTTTTACTAGTAGCACTATCACTATTCATTTTCACAGCTTGTGAGCAAGAAGATTATGAATTTGGAGATATTTTAAGCCCTACAAATTTAACAATATCAGCTGCACTTCAGGGTGCTGATGCCGATAATCCATATGGTGATGGTAGTGGGTATGTGACATTCACTGCTAATGCTGTTGATGCAATAACCTACAAATTTGTCCAGGATGGTGTAGAGTATATGGTTCCTAGTGGGGTTTTTACTACAAGATTTACTAATACTGGTGTTCATGTATACAGTATAGATGTTATTGCCTCAGGTACTGCTGGAGCTATGTCTAATGAATCAACATCTGTAGAAGTTTTATATACATTTGAACCTCCGGCTGATTTAGTTGAAGCTCTTACTACCGGTAGCTGGAGAGTTATGGCTGAGGCTCCTGCCCACATGGGTGTTGGACCGGCAGATGATATGGCACCTGATGGTGTAGCTTCTTGGTGGAATGCAGGCCCCTATGACAAGGCTGACACTGCAATGTATGACGACAGAATGGTTTTTTCATCTGATGGAACCATGGAGTATCAGACAGCAGGTAGTATTTTTGGAAAAGCACCTCCGCTTGAAGAGGAGTTTTTTGGAAATCAAGGTCTAGGTGAACCAAATTCGGACAACGAACATTTATATTATCCAGTAGATAACTTTAATTCAAATTGGACTGTCTCTGAAGCGGACGGAAATCTAATATTAAGTTTCACGGGTAATGGTTTTGCTGGATTTTATGTTGGTGGGAATCATTCTTATACTATCCTTTCTAGAAGTTCAAATGAAATATATCTAAGAACGGTAGGTTTTGATACTAACGGATGGTTTATTAAAATTACTAACCAAGAATAAAATAATTTACTATTCAAATTTATAAGAGAGAAGTTGAATAAACTTCTCTCTTATTTTTTATATTTGTCAAACTCTAACCACAATCATGAAGAATTATTTAAAAATTATAATTTTCTCAATGTTTTTTGTAATTGCTTGTTCATCAGACGGACCAGCTGATTCTAACAACAATTCAAATAATAACTCTGAGGTAATAGTTCCCTCAAATCTTACTTTAGATATTAGTATAGTTGGTCAAAATGATTCCAATCCAAACGGAGATGGATCAGGATCAATTATTTGTGTTGCATCAGCTACAGATGCAGTGAATTATGAATTTAGATTCGGAGGTGGTGATACTCAGCAATCCACCGATGGTCAAACAGAATACTTTTATTCAGCTGAAGGTACTAATTCATATACCGTATATGTGTATGCTTACTCATCAACAGGACATTACACCAGTACTTTTCAAACATTTGATTTATATGTTGAAGGCGAAGCTCCTGAAGCTACTTGGTCTGAGGAGTTCAATTATAATGGTGCGGTAGATTCTAGTACATGGACTCACGAAATTGGAAATGGTGAATGGGGTTGGGGAAATGGTGAATTTCAATATTATACGAGTAGTTTAAACAATGTTAAAGTTGAGGATGGAGTTTTAAAGATTACAGCAATGAGGGAAGATATGGCTGGATATGAATATACTTCGGCAAGAATTGTTTCAAGGGATAAATTTGAATTCCAATACGGACGAGTTGATATAAGAGCCAAATTACCTACAGGCGTTGGTACATGGCCAGCTCTTTGGTTACTTGGTGCTAACTTCAATGAGGTTGGATGGCCAGCGTGTGGGGAAATAGACATTATGGAACATTGGGGACACGACCCAACAGTTGTAGCAGGATCAATTCATACTCCTATGAGTCATGGAGACACCTGGACAAATGGACATACTAATGTTAATGATTATAATGAAGAATTCCATATTTATTCGATTGATTGGGACGAAAATAGAATTCAGTTTTTTGTTGATGATATATTATACTATACGTATTCACCATCTCCGAAAGATCCAGAAAATTGGCCCTTCGATCAAGAAATGTTTTTTATTTTAAATGTTGCAATGGGTGGCCATTGGTTTGACGTAGACCCTCAGTTTAATGAATCAACTATGGAAGTTGATTATATAAGAATTTATCAATAATAATTATGAAAAAATTAATATGCCTATTTGTTTTATTTTTTATTGTATCATCACAAAAATCTAACATCAACGAAAAAGAAAAATTTATTGAAAATTTAATTTCTCAAATGACTCTAGAAGAAAAAGTGGGTCAAATGACGCAAATTAATGTTACAGTAATTGCTAAGGGACCTAATAGATTTTCATCATCGACACCTATGGAGATTGATTTAAGCAGGGCAAATAAGGCTTTAGTAGACTATAAAGTGGGTTCAGTGTTAAATACAATTAATAATACAGCTCAAAAACCTAGTGTTTGGTTTCAAAATATTTCAAAAATACAACAAATAGCGATGAATAAGAATAGACTTAGAATCCCTGTTATTTATGGTATTGATGCTATTCACGGAACAACATATACTGATGGCGCCACAATGTTCCCTCAACAAATAACAACGGCTGCAAGTTGGAATCCAGAAAATGCTTATAATATGGCACAAGTCTGTGCTTATGAAACGAGAGCTTCAAGTATTCCTTGGAATTTTTCTCCAGTTTTAGATTTGGGTTTAGATCCTAGATTCCCAAGACAATTTGAAACCTTTGGTGAAGATCCTTTATTGGTTGAAAGGTTCGGTGTAGAAATGATTAAAGGCTATCAAGGATTAGATAATAATATATCCAACAAATATAGTGTAGCAGCATGTATGAAACATTTTGTTGGTTATCATGCAACTATTTCTGGAAAAGATCGGACTCCTGCTTACATTCCTGAAAATGTTTTAACCGAATTTCATATCGAGTCATTTAAAAAAGCAATTGATGCTGGCGCTAAAACAGTTATGATAAACTCAGGACTCATCAATGGTATTCCAGTTCATGCTGATTACAACCTCCTAATTAACGTATTAAGGAATAAATTAGATTTTCAGGGTGTTATTTTAACCGACTGGGAAGATATAAGAAAGCTACACGATAGAGATAAGGTTGCAAAAAGCCAAAAAGAGGCCGTAAAAATTGCAATTAATGCAGGTATTGATATGTCTATGGTTCCATATGAGTATGAGCAGTTTTTTAATGATTTAGTTCAACTTGTTGAAGAAGGTGAGGTTAGTATTGACAGAATTGATGATGCGGTAAAAAGAATTTTAACACTTAAGTACGAGTTGGACTTATTTCAAAATCCTGTTACTGATTATAAAGATTACACTGATTTTGGTTCAAAAAAACACCATCAACTCGCATACAAAGCTGCTTCTGAATCAATTACCTTATTAAAAAACAGTGATAATATACTACCCTTAAAAGGAAAGCCAAAAATTCTTGTTACTGGACCTAACGGAAATAATATGAGAACTCTCAATGGTGCTTGGTCATATTCGTGGCAAGGTGAGCTGACCGACAGATTTGCTGGAGATTTCAACACTATTTTTGAGGCTTTACAAAATAATTTTGGAAAGGCTAATGTTGAATATGTTTCTGGTGTATCTTACAAGCAAGATGGTAATTACTATGAGATGGTGGAGGACAATATTAATAACGCTGTTCGAGAAGCTAGGAATTCTGATTACATTGTACTGTGTTTGGGTGAAAATACTTACACCGAGAAACCAGGAGATCTAAATGATCTAAATCTTCATAAGCTACAGGTTAAGTTAGCTAAAAAACTCGCTGAAACAGGAAAACCAATCATTTTAATTCTAAATTTAGGAAGACCAAGATTAATTTCTGATATAGAACCACTTATGAGTGCTGTTGTCAATGTTTACCTTCCAGGAAATTTTGGTGGTGATGCCCTTTCTGATATTTTATCTGGAAAAGTAAATCCATCAGGTAAATTACCCTATACATATCCTGCGTATCCTAATTCTTTAATACCATATTATTATAAGCCATCTGAGGTTCAAAATAATTCTCAGGGTGCTTACAATTATGTTGGAGAAGTAAATAACCTGTATAATTTTGGCTTTGGTTTAAGTTATTCTGAATTTAAGTACACTGATTTAAAAATAAATAAAGAACAGTTTAATATTAATGACTCAATAAAAATTTCAGTCAATGTCAAAAATTTGAGTAAAATCGATGGTTTTGAGACTATTCAGCTTTACTCATCTGACTTATATGCTTCAATTACGCCTGATATAAAAAGACTAAGAGATTTCAAAAAAGTTAAAGTTAATGCAGGTGAAAACAAGACAATAACATTTAATTTACCTGTAAGTGAGTTGGCATTCGTAAATTCTGATAATCAATTTGTTGTAGAACCAGGAAGATTTAATTTATCTGTTGATAATCTTTCTAAAGAAATATCAATAAAATAATTAAAATATCTCAAGGAAAAATTAATGATAACATTAAAAGAATTAGCAAAAGAACTTAAAGTTTCTGTTTCAACAGTTTCCAAAGCGCTACACGATAGTCCAGAGATAAGTGTTCAAACAATTGAAAAAGTAAAAAAATTAGCAAAAAAGCGCAACTATAAGCCCAATAAGATAGCGCTTAGCCTTAAAAGTAACAGAACCCTTACAATTGGGGTTGTTATCCCTGATATTTTAAATAGATTTTATTCCAAAGTATTAGACGGTATTCATGATGCTGCAGATGAGCATGGATATGATGTTATCACGGTCACGACAAAAGAATCAATTATAAAAGAAATGGATAGTCTTCAAATTTTATCAAGTGGGAATGTTGACGGGGTAATTATTGCAATGTCTGAAGAGACTCTAAATAAAAATGATTTTTCTCATATTAAGGAATTTACCATGAAGGATACTCCTATAGTCATGTTTGATCGAGTGACTGATAAAATTAATTGTGACAAAGTTATTATTGATGATTTTGATGCAATTTATAATGAAGTCAAAAGTTTGAAAGAATTAGGAAGAAAAAAAATTGGTTTTGTAACAACTATAAATGATTTAAATGTTGGTAAATACAGAGCAAATGGATTTAGAAAAGCTACTTATGACTTATTTGGAAAGTTTGATAAAAATTTAATTCTCAGGATTTCAAAAAATCTTGATAAGCACAATGAAATCCAGAAGTTTATCGAAAAGAATAAACCTGACGCAATCATTTCAGCTGACATAATTTGTGGTGTAATTTCTATTAATATTGCAAGAAGTTTGGGTATTAAGATACCTGAAGAACTTTCTGTTGTTGGTTTTGGTGATAAAACAATTTCAGAGTACTCTAGCCCAAAGTTAACGACGATTTATCAGCATGGTTCAGAAATTGGAAACAGATCGGTGGAGTTACTAGTTGATAGAATGAATTCGAAATGGTTTGGATTAGAAAAAAATACAAATTCCTTCACAACTGAAATTATCCCAACAATGACAATTGGTGGTGGATCAAAATAGCTTTCCAAAATTATTCAGGAATAAATTTATATAGATTACTAAAAACACAATCGATATTAATGCTTTCGTAAATCCGGAAACGATTAACCCTAGAAAAACGCCAGCAGCGGCTTTAATAGATTTTTCAAAATTTTTATTTAAGAATAACTCACCTGCAATTGCACCAATTATTGCTCCGATTATGATTCCAAACGGTGGTAAAAATAAACCAATTAAAGTTCCAATTGAAGCTCCTATTATTCCGAACTTACTTGCTCCAAATTTTTTTGAAGTATATATTGGAATTATGTAATCGAGAACAAAAATTATTAATCCAATAATTAGGCAAAAAATAAGTATTTTACTTTCTACTTGCACATTTGAAATATTACTAAAGATAAATAGTCCTAACCATGAACTTAAAGGGCCTGGTAAAACAGGAATTACGCTTCCTATAATCCCTACAATCATAAACACAAAAGACAATATCAATAAAAATATATCCATATGATTATTAAGAATATTCTAAATAAAATCAATTAACTTTATTAAATTAATTAATTAATATCTATTGTGAGAATAACTCTGATTTTTATTTTCTTTTTTTTGCTTAATTCGTGTGAATATGATTTTCAAATTGATAGAAAAATTTCAGTTGATGAGTTTATAAATGAAGAACTAAAATCATTTAACTGGAATGAGGTTGATCAGTATCCCGTTTTTGAGAATTGTTTAGAGTTAAATGATGTATCCCAAAAGAACAAATGTTTTGTTGAAACCATTACAAATAATTTTACAGCAAATTTGAAAAATAATAATTTGGTTTTGAACAGAACACTTGAAGATACAGTCAATATGGTTTTAATGGTTGATAAAAAAGGTCTAATTTCTGTTGAAAGTATAAATATTTCAAAAAAAAATCTTAAATATAAAGAAGTTATAAATAGTTCATTTAATTATACTGTTTCAAATCTCCCAAAGTTATATCCTGCCATTAAAAGGGGTCAGCAGGTTGATGTGATATTTACTATGCCAATTATAATTTCAACTGAATAAAAACTATGAGTGAAAAAATAATTTTAGGTATTGACCCGGGGACAACAATAATGGGTTTCGGTATAATCAAAATAAAAGATAGAAAAATGTCACTCATAGAAATGAATGAATTGAATTTAACAAAACATAAAGACCATTATTTAAAACTAAAATTAGTCTTTGAAAGAACCATTTCTTTAATAGAAGAGTTCAATCCTGATGAAATAGCTATTGAGGCGCCTTTTTTTGGTAAAAACATTCAGAGTATGCTCAAACTTGGCAGAGCCCAAGGAATAGCAATGGCGGCAGGTCTTTCAAGAGAAATACCGATTACAGAGTATTCACCAAAAAAAATAAAAAAGGCAATAACAGGTAATGGTAATGCTAGTAAAGAACAAGTAGCAAAAATGCTTCAGAATTTATTAGACATAAAAGAGTTGCCTAAAAATTTAGATTCTACAGATGGGCTGGCAGCTGCTGTATGCCATTTTTATAATTCAAAAAATTCTTTTGAAAGAACAAAATATTCTAGTTGGTCAAGCTTTGTAAATAAAAATAAAGATAAAATAAGAGGGTCATAAGTAGTATATATATTCATATTCCTTTTTGTAGAAAAGCATGTCACTATTGTAATTATCATTTTTCTACATCGATAAAATCAAAAGACTTAATTGTTGATTCAATTGTTAGTGAAATTTCTTTGAGATCAAATGAGTTGAATGATGATGTTGGCTCAATATATTTTGGAGGAGGAACACCTTCAATTCTTTCAGAAACAGATTTAGAAAAAATTTTAAATGAAATTCATAAAAAATTTAAAGTTTCGAATAATGCTGAAATTACAATTGAATGTAATCCTGATGATGTTAGTCTTGAAAAAATTGAAGTGTGGAAAAAAAATAGTTTTAACAGAGTTAGTCTTGGGATACAATCTTTTATTGATTCTGATTTAGTATTAATGAACAGGAGTCACAATTCAAAAACTGCAATTGATTCAATTGAAAAAATTAAAAATAATTTCACCAATTTTTCTATTGATCTAATCTATGGAATACCTGAAAGTTCAATAGATACATGGAAAAAAAACATTGAAATTGGATTAAATTATGATGTACCCCATATTTCAACTTATGTTTTAACTGTTGAGCCAAAAACAGCCCTTAAAAAATTGATTGAAAAGAATAAGATAAAGGAAGTTGAAGACAGGGATCAGAAATTACAATTTGAGTATGCCTATGATATGTTTTTAAAATTAGGTTATTATAATTATGAATTTTCAAGTTTTTCAAAACCTGGTTATGAGTGTAAAAATAATCTCACATATTGGAACAGGAAAAAATATATTGGGTTTGGGCCATCAGCACATTCGTTTGATGGCTCCACAAGAACATGGAATGTTAGTAATAATCAGAAGTATATTGAAAAAATTAAAGAAAATATTTTACCCAATGAATCAGAAGTTCTATCACAAATTGATGTGTTAAATGAAGTAATAATGATTGGTTTAAGAACCTCAGATGGAATTGATTTAGATTTCATTAAATCAGAATTTTCAGATTTGAATTTAGATAATTTAAGTAAACAAATAGACCTTAAAATTAAAGAAGGTGTACTTATCAAAACAAACAATAAACTTCATACATCAAAAGAGTACAAATTTTTAACTGACGGAGTTGCATCTGACTTATTTGTGACAAATTAGACCAAAATAAATTAGCAAAAAAACATTATCTTCAATACAAAATCTTTTATATGGAATGGAGTGGAGTAATGCCAGCAATCACTACTAAATTTAGTAATGATGATAAATTAGACTTGGGCCTTTTTAATAAAAATTTAGACTTTCAGCTGCAAGCAGGTATTGATGCAATTGTTTTAGGTGGATCATTGGGAGAGGCAAGTACCCTCACCCAGGACGAAAAAAATATTTTAACCCAAAATACTGTTGATTTTGTTTCAAACAAAATTCCTATTGTTGTCAATATTGCCGAACAGTCAACAAAAGATGCTCTAAAAAGTGTTAAATGTGCAGAAAAATTTGGAGCAAGTGGGTTAATGGTATTACCACCGATGCGTTACAAGTCAGGAAAAAAGGAGACGGTAGAATATTTTGAGGCTATAGCTAATTCCACTGATTTACCAATTATGATATACAATAATCCAGTTGATTATGGGATAGAAGTTACAATCGACATGTTTGAAAAGCTTTTAAAATGTGATAATATAAAGGCAGTTAAAGAGTCAACGAGAGATATATCTAATGTAACAAGACTTAAAAATGCTTATGGCTCCAGATTAAAAATCATGACTGGTGTAGATACGATTGCTCTTGAAAGTTTGTTGATGGGTGCAGATGGCTGGATTGCAGGATTGGTTTGCGCTTTTCCAGAAGAAACTGTTGCAATTTATAAACTTCAATCACAGAACAAAATAAAAGAAGCAATAGAAATATACAGGTGGTTTTTACCTTTACTTGAATTAGACATAAATCCAAAACTGGTTCAAAATATAAAGTTAGCGGAAACACTACTAGGAATTGGTTCTGAAAATGTAAGACTTCCAAGAAAACCTTTATCGGGTAAAGAAAGAGAAAATGTTTTAGAAATTATAAATACAGGAATTAAAAATAGACCTGATTTATCAAAATATACTTTTTAATTATGATTACTGGTAAAAATTATATTGGAGATAATTTATCTTCAAATTCGTCCGTAACATTTCAGACATTTAACCCAAAATTAAATATTGAAAATGATATAACTTTCTATGAGGCGAGTGATTCAGAAATTCAAAAATCAGTGGAACTTGCATTCCAAGCATTTAAAAAATATAAGCTTGTTTCATCTGTAGAGAAATCTAAATTTTTAAATCAAATAGCGGATGAGCTACAATTAATTTCTAATGATATAGTAAATATTTATTGTTCTGAAACAGGTTTAACCGAAGCCCGATGTCTGGCGGAATTAACACGTACGATTAATCAATTGAGGTCATTCTCAGAACTCCTAATTAACGGAGACTTTCAAGAAGTTTCCATTGACACCTCAATTCCAGATAGAGTTCCGGTTCCAAAACCTGATTTAAGAAAAATGTTAATGCCACTTGGACCAGTTGCGGTTTTTGGTGCAAGTAATTTTCCTTTGGCTTATTCAACCGCAGGAGGTGATACTGCTTCAGCTTTGGCTGCAGGATGCCCAGTTATATTAAAATCTCATCCGATGCATGCTGGAACAGGAGAATTAGTTTCAGTAGCAATAATTAGAGCTGTAAAAATAACTAATATGCCTAACGGAGTTTTTTCTAATCTGAACAGTAAAGGAATTGAAGTTGGAGAAAAGCTAGTAAACAATCCTAGAGTTAAAGCAGTTGGTTTTACTGGCAGTTTGAGAGGAGGGCGTGCAATTTATGACCTAGCATCGAGAAGAGATAATCCTATTCCTGTTTTTGCTGAAATGGGAAGTGTTAATCCAGTGCTATTATTTCCAGAAAAGCTTCATAAAGAATATGCAGAATTAGCAGAAAAATTTGCTAAATCAATAACAATTGGATCTGGACAATTTTGCACTAATCCTGGTATAATTATTTCTTTTGAATCAGAAATTTTTGATTTATTTATAAAAAAGTTAGTTGTGGAGATTGAAAAATTATCACCTAGTTGTATGCTTCACCCCAACATCTATAATGCGTATAGTAATGGTATAGAAAATATTAAAAAAAATAAACATATTTCAGTTCTAACAAAAGAGGATTCTGAGTCAAAGGCGAATTTTCCAAAACATGTTATTTCATCCGTAACAGCTAAAAACTTTATCCAAGACAAAAAGCTGCAAGATGAAATTTTCGGTCCATGCTCATTAATTGTAAAATGCTTGGATGAAAATGAAATGCTTCAGGTAATTAATTCAATGGAGGGACAACTAACAGGAACAATATTAGCAGATACTAACGAAAATTTTTTAAGCGAAAAAATTATTAATGCTCTGGAGTTAAAAGTAGGTAGAATTATATTTAACGGAGTACCAACCGGAGTAGAGGTTTGCCCATCAATGACACATGGTGGTCCATATCCTGCATCAACCGATTCCAGGTTTTCAGCTGTTGGAACAAATTCAATAAAAAGGTGGCTAAGACCAGTAAGTTTCCAGGATTTTCCTCAAAATTTACTACCAAATGAATTGAAAAATGATAATCCATTAATGATAAACCGTAAAATAAACGGTGTTGCCTCTAAGAACGAGATTTGATTTTAAAAATATTTACAATTATGAAATATAAAATTCTTTTTTTATCAATATTAATTTTATTCTCATGTAATCATGATAATGAAAAACTTGATGCAATTATTAAAGAATACCAAAACCATGAAGGCTATAATTATGAGGATTATCCTCTAGGTAATTTTTCTGAAGAATACTTTAAAGCTGAAAAAGAATTTGCTGAAAGTCTTTTACTAAAATTAGATGATATTGATATTACCAAGTTAGATGAAAACGATAATATTTCATATGAATTATTATCGTTTGTTTTAAATGATATAATTGCATATTATGATTTTGAAAGATTTCTAAAT